>ERZ1370068.10318-contig-9028_pt1 | contig 31125 bp, 46 predicted proteins | sample MGYA00561227_ERZ1370068 | MGnify/ENA primary metagenome ERZ1370068 (study PRJEB38410, sample SAMEA6850437) | metagenome | study: Metagenomic assessment of the ecological functions of the soil: analysis of the soil microbiota associated with the...
ATTCGTTCAGTTACGTATTGCGCGGAACTGCGATGTCGCTCGAGGCGATCTATCCGGACGGCCGTAAGGAACTGTTGAGCGCCGTACGCAACTTCCAGTGGAATTGGCACGTCAACTACATCTACGCCGACAGCGTTGCGCCGCTTCTCCCGAAAGGAACGACGCTGGCGTTCACCGCGTGGCACGACAACACTGCCGCCAACAAGAACAATCCCGATCCGAATCAGTGGATCGGCTGGGGCGATCGCACGGTGGACGAGATGGCGCACAACTGGATTGACGTCACCTACCTCGAGCAGCCCGAGTTCGACTCGCTCGTCGCGGCGCGAAAGGCCAAGGTTGGCCAGCGATGCGGGTGCAGCCGAAGGACCCTTAAAGTTTGATCATCTTCACGATCTTTTATGTAGCACCGCCGGTTCTTCATACTGCGCTCACGCGTGAGGCAATAGCCTCAATTCGGACGCACATGTGCGGGCACGGCGGTGCTCACTCGATTTTCGACTCGACCGGCGCCCGAACACGAATCGGGAGATCACCTCTGGGTGCTGGCCGGCCTGCCGGCACTTTCCGCGCATACGCTCGATCCGATGGCTCGATGCGTTGCACGAGCTGACGCGCGAGCAATGGGCGCGCGTCGCTGACGAGTCCGCGAGCGCGCCGACGTCGGCAACGGCGGGCGGATGGTATCCAGTCGAGCGATCGCCGCGGCGATCCACCAGCACCGACTCGACGTGGCCGCGTGGTTTCTCCGCGATGCCGTCGAAACCACGCTCTACTACGCGATTCGAACTCCGGTGCGAGCGCCCGAATTCTCGGCGAGCGAGATCAAGCGAATCCACCGAGCCACTGAATGGGCCGCGATGGCCATCGCCGCGCGAAAGGTGGCTGGACCGGTCCGTGTGCGACGCGTTGATCGCGCCGTTCGAGCTCACCGTGCTTTCAGCGTCTCCTCACTTCTCTAGCGCCGGCAAGCAATCGGTCCGCCTCTTCGCCCAGCGCGGTCGCCGCGATGATGTCGCGCGTGATTCCCTCCGCGTTGCCGGCCCCGGCGTGCAGTCGGAGCAGATCCAGCCGAAGGTTCTCGAGCGCGGTCACGACTCTGCGACAGACGCGATTCGGCCTTCTCTCGCTCCTGCTGCAAATCCGCGACGAGCGAATCCTTTCGAGCGCTCGACGCGGAAACGCTCGACTGACGTTGGGCCTCGACTCAGGGCGACGTCCAACTCGGCCACAGCGCGCGCGCGGCGCGCGCCTGCGCCTCGAGGGCGCGCAGCACACCGGGCACGTCGCCCAGCGACTGCCGCGTCTCCTTTGGAAAACTCTCATGGATCGCTTCGGCGGACATGGCGATGGCAAGCTCGGTGGCGCGATTGGCCGCCACGGCTGCGCCGGCCGAGCTTGTACGACGCCACCTTCGCGAGCGAACCGGCCAGGCGCGCCGGACCAGAAGCGTGACAGGACGGGACCCAGATCCCTTGCGCAGCCGCCCCATCTTCTTGCTGATGATCGTGCCTGAGCAGACCGAAGTAGCCGCCCATCACGCCAATCGGCACGAGCACTTTCGCCGAGACGCCGGCGATCGCCGCGATGGCGGCGCCTCCAGCGATGGAAATCCCGACGATCGACGCAACGCGGAACATCTCGCTCCCGCCGACTCTGCTCCGGGCCAAAATTGAACAAGAACTCCTCGCGTCGACGCTCGTACGACACGTCCAGGCCCGCCGCGACGTCCTCCGGACCGTAGCCGTGGCGCAGGAGCTGATCGGACTCGCGCGATCAGCACCGCCGTGGGAACGAGGAGCGCAACTGAGACAAGCGCGACGCACGCCGAGCGCGCGCCGTCACCGTCATGCCGCATTTTCGCGGCGTGGCCGATGAGCGCCGCCAGAATTGCCGGCACAGCGAGGCTGAGCGGCAGAATCAGCGCGACCATGCGCCGGCGATCGGTAGAACTCGCGAATCGCGACCGGCACCTCCGTGCGCTTCTCCAAGCTTGGCGCGAGCGCGTCAGCCAGCGCCTCACCATTCTCGAAGCGCGCGGCCGGATCCTTTTGGAGACAGCGATCGATCGCGCCCGACAGTTGCGCGGTCGTGCCGCGCGCGACAGCGCGAGACAAGCGGCGCCGGCTTCGTGAGATGTTGAACGAGCACGCCCTGTACGGTTGGCGCGGTGAACGGAAGCGTACCAGTGAGCGCGAAGAATCCGACGATACCGAGCGCGTAGAGACCGCTCCGTCCATCCATTGGCTCGGCGGCGGCCTGCTCGGGACCTCATGTACTCAGGCGTGCCGAGTACCTCGCCGACCGCCGTTTGCCGCCCGTCTGCACGAGGCGCGCGATGCCGGAAATCCGTGACCATCGCTCGACCCGAGCCGCGCTCGAGCAGAATGTTCGCCGGTTTCACGTCGCGATGAATGACGCCTTGCGCTGTGCGTAGCGCGAGGCGCCCACGAGACTTCTCGCATGAATGCGCGTGACGTCGTGCGACGGCATGGGCCCGCGCGCGCGCACAACGCGCTCGGCGACCGTTTCGCCGTCGACGTACGCCATGACGTAGAAGACGAAATCGCCCGCTTCGTCCACCGAATGAATCGGGACGATGTACGGATGCGACAAGCGACCCGCGGTCCGCGCTTCGCGGATGAATCGATCGCGCAAGTCTTGGTGCGCCGCGAGCGAAGTCGGCGGCAACAGTTTGATCGCGACGCGGCCGGTCGAGGCGCACGTCGCGCGCGAGATACACGACGCCCATGCCGCCGCGCCCGAGCTCGCGGTCGAGCGAGTATCGGCCGGCCACCGCGGCCTGAAACGACAGAAAGAGCGGATCGATCGCTGAATCAGCCATGCATGATGCTAGCGTCCGCGGCCGGAACGCGCCATGACGACCTTGTTTCCACTGAGAGTCCGCGCCGTAGTTCTGCGGGCATGACTCGCACACACGCTCTCGTTCGTCGTCGCCGCTGTCGCGCGATTGCGTCTGGGCGCCTGGTCACGCGCCGTCAGGCCAGCCACCGCCGCGCGCAACGCTGCTCGATCGTTGGTGGCGGGCCGCAGCCGCCCGCCCTCGTCGCGCAGTTCGTCGAGTTGGCCGGCGGATCGCGGTCGCGCGACGATTGCCATCTTCGCGCGAAGCGAGCGCCGACGGACTTAAAGAGCGGCGAGGAAAAAGCGGTGGAGTTGCGCGCGCTGGGCGCCGAAGCGCGCAACATCTGGATCACGCGCGATGAGGCAGAACACGGATTCGATCGCGCGGTTGCTCAACAACGTGACCGGTGTGTGGTTCGGCGGCGGCGACCAAGTGCGGCTCGCCAAGGTGCTGCGCGACACGAAGACGGAGGCCGCGATTCACGCCCGATACGAAGCGGGGGCGGTGATCGGCGGAACGTCAGCCGGCGCGGCGGTGATGTCGGAGGTGATGATCACCGGCGACGAGCGGCGGCCCGGCGGCGACCGGCGCGACACGACGAACGCGTACATGACGATCGCGCGCGAGAACATCGTCACGGACACCGGGCTTCGCGCTGATCGGCAGCGCGATCATCGACCAGCATTTTCTGCGACGCAAGCGCCATAGTCGCCTGATCAGCCTCGTGCTCGGAGCGAGCGCCGCATCTCGGCGTCGGCATCGACGAAGTCGACGGCGCTCATCGTACCGCCGACGGGTCCGTGGAGAGTTGCTGGCGCGAGCGTGGCGGTGATCTACGATGCGCGCGGCAGCGAGGTGACGCCGGCGTCGTCGCACGTGCTGGGCGCGACAAATCTCCGGATGCATGTGCGCTGCCCGCCGGCAGCACGTTCGATCCGAAAACGGGGAAGGCGACCCTTCCCTGACGATATCGGTTATCGCTTGGGGCGAGCGCGCGAGCGTGCACCGCGAACACGCAGACAGGACGGTCGGCTTCGTCGACGATGCGAATGTCCCAGACCTGTGTCGTGCGACCGATATGGATTGGCGTTCGCGGTCGCTGTGACGACTGCCGTCCTGCATCGCGCGCAAATGATTCGGCGTTGATCTCGAGGCCGACGGCGCCACGAACTCCTGGCGGTCGATGCTTCGCCGTAGCGCCCAATGACGCCACCGTCTCGGCGAGCGCGAGCGAGGCTCCGCCGTGGAGAATGCCGAAGTGGCTGCCGCGTTCGTTGGTCGACCGGCATGGTCGCGACGACTCGAGTTGCGCGGAGAGCTCGACCGACGTCGATGCACGAGCGTGTCGGCGCAGGCCGCGGGTCGCGAGATTCCGAAGATCGGCGAGGAGTGAGATGGGACTGGTATCGGTCATTTGAGTATTATAGAAATAAAATAGGTCAGACTCGAATTTCATCAATCAAACGCATCGAGCGATAAAACGATGAAAATCGAGTCTGACACCAATTGTCCTCTCAATCGGCTGACCGGGAACACGTGCGGCGTTCTCTGCGTCTCCGCGCTCTGCGTCTCTGCGTCAGTTTACCCCCCAAGAACACGCGAAGACATCGAGTTTAGGTCAGACCCCTCGTTCGACCCCGAACTTTCTCGAGCTCCGCCCGTGCCTCTCCGCGCCCGAAAACTCCGCGCGGAGAAACGCTCCGATCAGAACCGCGGCGAGCGATGGTCAACCACCCGGGCTCCGAGCGCGAGCACGTTCATCGCATCGTCCTCGACGCCTGGCGCGCCGGAAGCAATCGTGGCAGAGTGCTGATCGGAACCCCGACAAACTTGTTCGCCGCCACCGACGCGCCGACTCCGCTGCCGCACGTGAGGATGCCGCGCGAGGCGCGCCCGTCGATCACAGCGCGCGCGACGCTGGCCGCAAAGTCCGGGTAGTCGTCGTCCGAGATTCACCTCGAACGCACCGCAGTCGCAGCGTCGTGCCCGGCCGCGCGAACCGCGGCGATGACCGTATCCTTGAGCGCGAACCCGGCGTGGTCGGTTCCGATTGCGACGATCATTTCAGCCGGCGACTGCGACGTGCGCGTAGACCAGGCGCGAGATGTCGGCGATCAGCTTTCGCGCGACTGCCTGCTCCGGAATTCCGCGCGTGAGCACGACGAGCACGTACGGTCGGCGACCAGCCGGGTAGACGATCGCCGCGTCGTGCAGAACTCCGGTGATGAAGCCGGTCTTGTGTGCGACCTTTGTCCCCTTCGGCAGGCCGGCTGGAATCTCGCTATTGAATTCTTGTCGAAGCGAGGACATCGCGCATCGCTGCGCAACTTGCCGCGCGACGCCGCGCGCTCCGTCTCGATGGCTTCCATCAACGTGGCCAGGTCCCGGGCCGTGGTGGTGTTGTTCAGGCCCGCGCTGAACGCCTTGCCGTCCTCGACGCCGCGGAGCACCCGAATGTTCTTCGCTCCCGAGCGCGCTGCGCGGTTTCGTTGGCGCGCGAGGCTCCGGCGAGCTCGATGAGCGCGTTCGTCGCCAGGTTGCTCGACCGGGTGATCATTCGGTCGATCAGCTCGCGGACGCTGACGCGCGAACCGACCATGGTGTAGGCGAGGCTGTCCGAGTCGTCGCCGGCATTGAGGGAATAGGGCGACCCGTCGACGATCGAGCCGAATTGATTGACGAGAAGAATTCCTTGATCGAGCCGCAGTCCCCCGGCATCCACTCGCCGGAAGAGGCTCGATCATCACGCGGAACCTTCATCGTGCTCGCGGCGTGGAAGCTGTCGTCGGCGTTGACGAACAGGCTGTCGGCCGTCCCAAGGTCGTGAAACGCCACACCAACCACGGCGCCCTTCACTTCGGCGATGCGGCGGTCGATGCTTGCCCGGAGCGAGTCGATTCTGTCGGAACGAGGCGCGGCGGGGCGCACCGGCGAGACGACCGCGATCAGACTCATTGCCAACGGAACCAACGAGATCGGCATGGCGGGAAGTATGAAATGCCGTGACGCGCGTTACAAGCGCTCTAATGTTGCGTTTCCGCATGCTTTATTCGTGTTCAGCGGGGCGAAGTTGCCTCCGGGACAAGCTTCGCTAGAGGCTCACCACACCGGTTTCCCCATGGACCAACTGCAGCCCTCGAGGCGACAACCCAAACGCCGCCCTCAATTTCCGGCGCGAGCGAGTCAAGTTCGCCGACTTCAGCTTCGTTCGCACGCCGGCTGGACACTGCTCCGCCGAGGTGACGCTGGAGTGGGACGGCGCGCTGTTCACGGGAAAGTCCTCGGGGCAATCCAGTCCGTTAGGTGATTTTCGCGTCGCCGCCGAAGCCGCCCTCCGCGCGTTGGACGACTTCACCAAAGGCGCGCTCCAGCTCGAGCTCCTCGGCATCAAACACCTTCGCGCCTTCGACGCGAACCTGCTCATCGTCTCCGTCTCGACGCGCGAAAATGGTCAGTACACGCGCCTCGTCGGATGTTACCTTTGCCGAGACCGACACGCGCCGCGGCGCGGCACGGCCGTTCTGAACGCCACGAACCGCGTGCTCGGCTAACCATATTTCCGTGCGCTGAAGCTCGGGACCGTCCAGACTGATCGTCGTCTCAGGGATTTCAGAGGAGGGAAGTGGTGGCGAAGCAGACAACGTCGACGATCGTAGCGGCCCTCCTGGCCGCTGCGTGTGCCCATCCGGACTAGTAGTCCCGCTCCGGTCCCCACTCCCCGCGAGTGTCCGCGCCGAAGCGCCGGTCGTGCAGCAGGCCCCGGTGCCCGTCAGCATCACCCCATCGCAACCAGCGCCGTCCCGACCCGACTCGGTTCAGGTGCTCCCAGCCGATATCGCCAAGCGGCGCTCGAGGTGTTCGGTGACTCGGCGATCCATGGCACGACTCCGCGGTCGCCGCACCCTCGTGGGACATCGACGTCCGCTCGTACGAGTCGACCGATCGCGTTGGGCACTACGTGCGGCATGTTCACCGGTCCGGCAAAGGACCGCATCGCCGCGCGCCTCGAGCTTGGAACCCGCTACGAGCCGATGATTCGCGCCAAAATGCGCGACGGCGGCACTCCCGGAGGACATGTACTACCTCGCGCTCGTCGAAAGCGGCTTCGATCCAGAACGCCTATTCGCGAGCCGCTGCCGTCGGGATGTGGCAGTTCATGACGTCGACGGCCCGCGACATGGGGATGCGCGTCGATTGGTGGATCGACGAGCGACGCGATCCGATGAAGTCGACCACCGCGGCCGTTCGATTTCTCAAAGGCCTGCGCGAACAATTCGGCTCCCTGTACCTCGCCGCCGCCGCCTACAACGGTGGACCGGGGCGCATCGCTCGCGGTCTCACGCGCTACGCCGACGCTCTCGAGGGAACCACCGGCGACGACCTGTTCTTCGCATTGGCAGAGAAGGACTACCTGCGAAACGAGACGCGCGAATACGTCCCGCAGTTGATCGCCGCGGCGCTGATCGCGAAGGATCCCGATCGCTACGGGATGAAGATTGGTCGCCTTGCTCCGTATGCCTACGACTCGGTCCGCGTTGGCCCGTCTACGCCGTTGGCCGCGGTCGCCCACGCGGCGTCTGAAAAGCTTTCTTCGGTCTCAAGAGCTCAATCCGCATGTCCTGCGCGGGATCACGCCGCCGAAGGATTCCTTCTTCGTTCGCCTTCCCGTCGGGAAGTGCCGACTGCGTTCGCCGACGCGTTCGCGTGCCTGCCAAGGAGCGAGCGTGTGGGGTTCCGCACCGTGGAGTCCAAGAAGGGAGAGAGCTTCGCCTCGCTCGCGAAGCGCGAGGGTCTCACGGGGCGTCAGCTTCGCTCAGTTCAATCCGAAGGCGAGAACGCTCAAGAGCGGCAATCTCGCGCCTGGACAGGCTATTCTCGTCCCGACGGCGCTCGTTGCCGCGGCGGCGACGTCCGCTCCTGATCCGTCGATCGAGCGCTATTCGACGTCGCGCGGGTCGACGACGCACGTCGTGAAGTCGGGCGAGACGCTGGGCGGAATCGCGCTCAAGTATCACACGTCGACGGCGACGCTGATGCGCTCGAACGGCCTTCGCCGTCCGCTCATCTTCCCGGGCCAGTCGCTCATCGTCGCTCGGTCGTCGCTCCACCCGCAGCAGTGGTTCGACGAGCGCGAAGACGATCGTCGGCGAAGAGCAAGGCGACGCCCGCCAAAAAGAAATCGATCGCCAAGAAGTAGGGCCGCGCAGGCTGAAGCAGTTCTTCCCAAAAGAGATGCCTGAGACGAAAACGGGCGCCACGAAAACGCGGCGCCCGTTAACGACCTTCGATCAGACAAACGTTACTGCATGAGTCCCTTGCCCTTGTAGTCCGTCATTACCCAGCGGTCGTATCCGTTGCCCGGATCAACACCGGCGCGAACATCTCGCCAGACCGCATCTTCGCCTCGATTGTAGGCCAACAGGGCAAGATTGACGTTGCCCTTGAACATGTCGAGCAGGCTCCGAAGGTACCGGAAGCCGACCCGGAGATTCGTCTGCGGATTGAACAGCTGCTCCCGCGAGACGACCTTCTTGTCAAGCATCTTTGCCGTGCTTGGCATGAGCTGCGTGAGGCCAAGCGCCCCGACTTTGCTCACCGCACGCGGATTGAATTCACTCTCCAGCCGAACGAGCCGAAACGCGAGCTCAGGATCGATACCCTCGCGCAGGGACGCATCGAACACACTCCCCGCGAGTCCTGCCGTAATCCCGTACTTCGGTGGAATACTGCATGATCTTCTCGGCGCGCTCGTAGCGAGCCTTGGCTACCGTCAACTCCCCTTCGCCGATTCGAGCTCGTCGCGCAGCTTCCGGGCCCCGCCGATCTCGAAACAGCGATCGGCTCCCAGTCACCGCAGGTGCAGCGTTCGCCGTAGCGGGTTTGCGGCCTTGAACGACAACAACGGTCGCCAAGATGGTTCCGGCGGCGAAGAAGCGCCTGTTTGAGCTGCCTTCGCTTCCGAGCCGCATCGCCACGGTGGACGTACGTCCCACGTAGGTTGCGCATAAGTTTTTGTACCAGCAATAGGTTGACTACCGGTACTACTTCAGTACTGGCGGACTCAGGATAAGGTGCAGACCCAGTGCCATCAACCCTTGAATATTCGCCTCCGACTCCACCTGACTTGTAAGCTAAGCGATATATCGGAGACCACCATTTCACGGTCCAGAGCCTTCGCCATGTCGTAGACCGTAAGGAGAGCGACGGACACAGCCGTCAGGGCCTCCATTTCCACCCCGGTGCGACCAATCGTCGTCACCGACACCGCGGCGCGGACGCCAGGAAGCGCGGCGTCTGGCGTGAGCGTCGACCTGGACGTCGGTGAGCGTCAGCGGGTGGCATAGCGGGATCAATTCGGAGGTCCGCTTCGCCGCCATCACTGCCGGCAACGCGAGCCGTTCCGAGGACGTCGCCCTTCTTGACCTGTGCGCTGACGATCGCGGCGAGCGTCTCCGGCTTCATGCGGATCGACCCGGTGGCGCGAGCCAACCGCGCGAGTCTCGTCCTTGGCTGAGACGTCGACCATGCGCGCCTCGCCGGAATCGGCGACGTGTGAAAGATCGATCGGTCATCGCATGAGCGGCGCGATATGACGCAGCAGACCGGCTGTCACGAGCTGCGGGTTCACGTTTCTGTCGGCCTGCTCCTTCGCGTCCTCGATCGCGTCGATGGCGCGCGCGGCGCCAGCCGCCTCTCGGTCATTCCCCTTGAGCGCCGCGGCCGCAGAGCGATCGTGGAGCAGCACGATGAGGGCATCGAGCGTGTCAGCGTACTTGCCTCTCGCGCCGCTGGCTCCCTGGCCCAGCGCGGCACGCATCCGGGTGCCGCGGTCTGGGCGACTGCGCCGCGTCGAGCAGACGGCGAGCCTGACGGATTGCCGTTTCCCAGGCCTCGCGCGCGATAAGCTTGCCCGGAGCTCCGGCGGCAAGCCGCACGAGCTCGGACGTCGCCGGCTCGCTCGACAGGTCGAGGCGGTTGGCAACCGTTTCGTCGGCGAGAAAGGCGCGAACATCGGCATCAGCCAGAGCAGGCCACACGAACGCTGACCGACCGCGACCGAATCGTCGGCAGAAGAGCGCCCGGCTCGCTCGACGTGAGAATGAGCGTCGTGTCGGCCGGCGGTTCCTCGAGGAGCTTGAGAAACGCGTTCGCCGCCTGGTCCGAGCCTTCCTGCGCCACCATACGTTCGGCGTCGCCAATCACGAACACCTTCCTGCCGCCCCATTGCTGGAGACATCACCGCGCTTTGTACGATGCGCGCGGACCGTGGCTACGTAGAGCGCCTCGTCGCCGCCCGGCGGCTCGTACAGCCCACCATTCTCGCAGACGCTCGGCGATGCCCTCGGCGATGTCGTGGCGAACGTCGGCGAGATCGGGGTCGGAGCCCTTCAGGCGGGGACGCGGGAAATACCAATGGAGGTCTGGGTGATGCAACTTCACGCCGAGCCGACACGACTGACACGCGCCGCACGGCGCTCGATCAGCGTTTTCACATAGCAGGACGCGCGCGAGCCAGAGCGCGAGCTGCTGCTTGCCCGTGCCGCGCGGGCCGTGAAACAACAGGCTCGCCGGTAGGCTATTGCGCGCGATTGCCTCGCGCAGCCGCGCCCGAAGCGCGACGTGTCCGTAGCAGCGGAAGAAGTGGCACAAGCCAGGAAGTATAGAGTGTCAGGTCAGTGGCGCGGCTACGCCGCGGTTGCCGTTCGCGCCAGCCCCGAAGTACGGTGATAGTGTCTCATCGAACCCTTGGCCAATGCCTTCTCGTTTTCTTCTGACTCCGGTACTCCTCGCGATGACTGTCGTCTCGAGCTCCGCTTCCGCGCAACGCGCTCGCGCGCGAGACCTCCGGCGTCAAGCCCGGCGTCTTTCCACCGGGCCGGCTCAACGCCATCACCGACGTCGCCGGCGTGCGTGTCGGTCACACGACCGTCATCGAAGGCGATTCAGTTCGAACCGGTGTTACGGCGATTCTCCCGCACGCGGGAAATCTGTTTTCCGACCGCGTTCCAGCTGCGCTCCACGTCGGGAACGGCTTCGGCAAGATCACCGGCGTGACGCAGCTTCGCGAGCTCGGCGAGCTCGAAACGCCGATTCTCCTCACATGCACGCTGTGCGTTTGGCGCGCGGCGGACGCAATGGTCGGTTGGCTTCTCGAGCAACCGGGAATGTCGAACGTCCGATCGATCAATCCCGTCGTCGCCGAGACAAATGATGGAACGCTCAACAACATTCGCTCGCGTCCGATCAAGCCGGAGCACGTACGCGCGGCGTTGACGTCTGCGTCGAACGGTCCCGGTTGCCGAAGGCGCTGTGGGAGCGGGAACCGGAACGGTGGCGTTCGGGTGGAAGGGTGGTATCGGCACCTCATCGCGCGTGCTTCCGACAGCGCTCGGTGGTTGGACGATCGGCGTGCTCGTGCAGACGAATTTCGGCGGGATTCTCCAGGTGCTCGGCGCCCCGGTGGGGAAGGAGCTTGGACAGTACGCGTTCAAGCGCGAAGCGGAGTCGCCGGGCGATCGCGGTGATGGATCATGCGTGATGGTGATCGCCACCGACGCGCCGCTCTCGGATCGAAACCTGGAGCGGCTGGCGGCGCGCGCGATTATGGGACTTGCTCGAACAGGATCGTCGGCGTCGAATGGATCGGGAGACTACGTGCTTGCGTTTTCGACGAGCGACAAAGTCCGGCGCGCTGCTACGGCGACGCGATTGACGACGGAGGAGTTGGCGAACGAGCAGATGTCCGGACTCTTCGAGGGAGCTGTCGAAGCGACTGAAGAGGCGATCTACAATTCGCTCTTCCAGGCGACGACCACCACGTCAAATGGTCGGACGATCGAGGCGATTCCGCTCGACAAGGTCAAGGCGATCCTGACGAAGTACGGCGTGACGTCTCGATAACTGTCTGGCGCTCTACGGCATGGTTCCTGATTGTCGCGCTGTTGAACTTCAGCAGCGAGGAAACCGTGGACGAAAAACGACCAGACGCAGCAAGACGACGACTCGGCCGAGGCTGGCTCGAAGAAGAGTGTCGATCCGTCGGGGCACGAGCAGCGCAAGCGCGACAAGGCGACGGCGACGCGCAGTGACGGCCGATGACCGATGACGAAAAAGTGGATGAAGCGTCGGAAGACAGCTTCCCGGCCAGCGACCCGCCGGGATATCCTTAGTGCATCTTTGTGTTACAAAGTACTTGCTAGTAATTGCCCCCGTCTATTAGGCTACCACCATGGCACCTGTTCTTCCTTTGCGACCCCGTCGGTCCGAGCCCCCTGAGATGCAGGCGCGGGCGATGGACAATCTACGGTTTATCCGCGGCGTGATGGAGCGGGCCGTCACCTTCACCGCTGTATCCGGGTGGGGGCAGGTAGTGATCGGGCTCACAGCGATCGTCGCCGCGCTGGTAGCGGGCCGTCAGTCGCTTCCTTGGGCCAGAGTCGCGACCTGGGTTGCCGAGGCGGGAATCGCCGCCGGGATTTCCGTCGCGTCGATGACGTTCAAATCGCACGCGGCGAACATGCCGCTGTTGTCCGGGCCACTCCGAAAGCTGGTGCTCAGCTTCTCGCCGCCGATGATCGTTGGCGCGGTGTTGACGGCGATGCTCATCAAGCACGGGAACTACGATTACCTGCCCGGCGTGTGGATGCTGCTGTACGGAGCCGCCGTCGTGAGTGCCGGCACGTACTCTGTGCGCAGCGTGCCGGTCATGGGCGCGATGTTCATGCTCTTGGGTACGATCACGCTGTTCGCGCCGTTCACCTGGGCGACCGCGATGATGATTCTTTCGTTTGGCATGCTTCACATCGCGTTCGGGATTTGGATTGCCTGGAGGCACGGTGGCTAAGCCGCAGCGCGGTCGTCGCGCCCCACAAGCCGACAAAGAGCCCGTCGAAGGCCTTCGAACGGTGCGAGGCCGCGCGCCGGCGGAAGGGGCCGCTGGCGCTCGATCGGCTGATTCACGAGCGGATGCGCCTGGGGATTCTCAGCGCTGGCCGTCAACGAGTCCCTGAGCTTCGGCGACCTCAAGAAATTGATGCAAACGACCGATGGTAATCTGAGTGTCCACGCGCGCAAGCTCGAGGAAGCCAGTTACGTCACGTGCACCAAATCGTTCGAAGGAAGGGTCCCGAAAACGGAGTACTCCATCACCGCTGCGGGACGACGTGCGCTCGAGCGCTATCTCGATCACATGGAAGCCCTCATTCGCGCGACGCGCGAGCGATGAACGCGCTGTCCCTCAATTCTTTCACGCATACATGAAGCGAGCGCCAGTCATCCCGTCGCCCCACAACGGGCATTCACGTCGGGATCATCATGGATGGCAATGGGCGGTGGGCGTCATCGCGCGGTCTGCCGCGAACGGCGAGGCATCGCGTCGGCGTGCGCACGGCGCGGAAGATCGTCGAAGCGGCGACGCGCGCGGGCGTCGGAACGCTCACGCTCTACGCATTTTCCGCCGACAATTGGAGCCGCCCGACGCCGGAAGTCGGTGCGCTCATGCGACTCCTCCGCCGGTCGCTGCTCATCGAGTCGAAACGCTGTGTCGAAAATGGTGTGCGGCTCACGATCGTCGGACGACGCGATCGCCTTCCCGCGTCGCTCGTGGTAGCGATTCAAGAGGCTGAGGCGCTGACATCGCACGGGCGCAACCTGCACCTGCGGGTCGCGATCGACTACTCGGCGCGCGAGTCGATCATGCAAGCGGCGATGCACGCTGGCGGCGAGCAGTTGACCCGCGAGCGCTTCGCGCGGCTGCTCGCACAGGTGAATCACGATCCATTCCTGATTCCCGACGTCGACCTGCTGATCCGCGCCGGCGGCGAGCAGCGGCTGAGCGACTTTCTCCTCTGGGAATGCGCGTACGCCGAGTTCCACTTTGCGCGCTGCATGTGGCCGGAGTTCACGGAGCAGGAGTTCCTCGCCGCGCTGAGCGACTTTGAGGTGCGCGAGCGACGATTCGGCGGCGTTCCGGCGCAAGTCGCCAGCTGACTTAGAGTCATTCCGAGCGAGCGCAGCGAGTCGAGGAATCGCAGCCGTCCCGATCGAGAGCCACTCGGCCAGGACGACGGCGATTCCTCGACTGCGGCGCTTCGCGCCTTCGCTCGGAATGACGGGGCAGGTGTCATTCCGGGCGAGCGCAGCGAGTCGAGGAATCGCAGCCGTCCCGATAGAGAGCGACCGGTTCGCGGCTCGCTCGGAATGACGGCCTCGCAACCTCTAGCAGCCCGCCCGAGGCATAAGACATTTGTTGCCATGCCTCGGCTCGCTACCCGCTCCGCCAACAGATCGTCCCTGCTCACCGTCGTCGGACGCTCCGCGAGCTGTCCACGCTCGCCGCCGCCCTCAGCGATGCTGACGCCGGCCGCGGCAGAACAGTCTTCGTCGTTGGCGAAAGTGGGATCGGGAAAACCCACCTCGTCTCAGCGTTCGCCGAGCAGGCGGCGCAGCGCGGCTTTACCCGTCGCGACGGGGCGTGGGTATCCAGTGGAAACCGGTGTTCCGTACGCCGTGTTCTCCGATGCGCTGCTTCCCGTTTTAAGATCCCTCGACTCGTCGGTGCTCGCGCTGTTGACCCGCGGCGGCACCGCGGAGTTGATGCAGCTGTTCCCCGCGCTCGACGCGGATCATCGCGCCTCGGCGTCCCCGCGCGGAGATCCGGCTGAGCTCAAGGCGCGCCTCCTCTGGAACTTCTCTCAGTTTCTCTCGCGCTTTGCCGCAAAGCGCCCGCTGCTCCTCGTTCTCGAGAACTTGCAGTGGGCGGACACCGCGTCGCTGGAAATGTTGCACTTCGTCGCGCGCCAGAGCGCGGGCGATCGCATCCTGCTCGTCGGCACGCACAACGACCCCGACCATCGCGTCAGCGTCGCTGCGCGCCGCCGAGCAGTCGCTTCGCGGATTAGGAAACACTCAACGCCTCCGACTCGCGCCGCTCCCCGTTGACGCCGTCATCGAGCTGCTCGAGCGCCAATTTGGCGCCGACCCGGCCCGAACCGGGCAGTTCGCCGAACGACTGCACCGATGGACGGGCGGCAATCCGTTCTTCATCGACGAAACGATCAAAGCCCTCGTCGAGCACGGGCAGCTTCGCGAGAATGGCGGCGGTTGGACCGGATGGGAGGTCGAGGAGCTCGGAGTGCCGGCGACGATCCGCGATGCCGTGCTCGCGCGACTCGGCGTGCTCACGCGCGAGTCACGCAGCCTGGCCGACATTACGGCGGCGCTGGGCACGCGCGCCACGCACGATGAGTTGGCGGCGGTCAGCGGTCTCGATCACAACGCACTGATCGCGGCGATCGACGAGCTGCGCGGCGCAGACGTGCTCAGCGAGCGTGAGGACGCCGCCGACATCGTGTATGACTTTTCTCATCCACTGCTTCAGGAAGCGCTGTACACGGAGTTGGGTTTGGCGCGAGCGCGAACGCTGCATGGCGCGATCGCCGAGGCGCTCGAGCAACTCTACGGCGATCATGCGATGAGTCATGCCGGCGAGCTGTCGTTCCACTACGCGCGCGGCGATACGCGGCGGCTCGCGGGAAAGGCGGTGCAGTACCTTCGCGCCGCCGGTCGCGACGCGTCGGCGAAGTACGCCAACCGCGAAGCGGCGGACTACCTGACGGCAGCGCTCGCGATCGCCGAAACCGGTGACGTGGACGTTGCGCGCGAGGTGGTCACCGACCTGGCACGCGTACGCCAGCGTCTCGGCGACTACCCTGCGGCGCTGGCGCTCTGGCGCCGCGCGCTCGTCGATGCGCGCGCCGCGGACGATCCGACACGAATCGCATCGATCGAGCGAACGATCGGACTGGGTCGCTATTGGAGTGGCGACTTCAATGCCGCGCTTTCGCACTACGACGCATCGATGGAGGCAGCGCGGCGTGGCGGCGATCGAGAGCTCGAAGCGCGGGTGATCATCGCGAAAGGCGAGTTGTCTCCAGGCGATCGGCCGCACAGCGGACTCGCGTCAGGAGATCGAGCGCGCCCTCGAGCTGGCGACGACGATCGGCGACGACGGGCTATTGGCCCGCGCGCACCGCGCGCTGCTGTTGTCGTACGTGTGGACCGGACCCCCGGACAAGGCACGCGAGCACGGTGCGCGCGCCATCGCGCTCGCCGAGTCGTCCGGGCAGCGCAGCGTCGCGTGGTCGGCGCACTGGGCATTGGCGATGCTCGGAGGACTGACCGGAAAGTCCGACGAAGTCCGCCGACATCTGGTCGACGCGCACCGGATTGCCGACGAGCTTCGGTCACCGCTCTTCCGCGCATGGACCGCCGAGGTGGAGATCGAGTACGCAGCGGGGATCGGCGACTGGGACCACGCCGTGGCCCTCGCCGAGCGGACGATCGACGTCGCGCGCGCGCTGGGACAACGCACGCTTCTGCCTCGCCTCCTCGTCTGGATTGGCCTCCTTCACTTAGGGCGCGGCGATCTCGATCGAGGGAAGGCCTGCGTCGACGAGGCGTGGGCGCTGTCAGGAGCCGGCGATCCCACCGCCAGCGCGCGCGATGTGTTCTCTGTAGTGCCCGCGCACATCGGACGCGCGGCGTACCATCTGACGATGCGTGAATACGCGGAGGCGATCCGCGTCGGCGAGCTCGGCCTCGCGATCGCCGATGGCTCCGGCCAAGTGGTCTGGACGATCCACCGGCTGATGCCAGTGATCGCCGAAGCTTCGTTGTGGATGAACGACGTTCAACGAGCCACCTCGTTGGCTGTACGACTGCGACGCGAGTCCACGTTGCTCGGACACCGGCTAGGTCTCGCCTGGGCCGACGCCTGTGACGGGCTCGTTCTGGCGCTCAGCGGGAAACCGGAGCGCGCCATTTCGCTGTTGCGCGGTGCCGCTGAGGCCCTGGAGGCGATTCCGTTCGTGCCCGACGCCGCTCGTCTGCGGCGACGGCTTGCGATGGCACTCGCCGATTCGGGCGATCGCGAGGAGGCGACGCGTGAGCTTCGCCGCGCGCACGAAGTCTTCGCACATCTCGGCGCCGAACCGGAGCTGGACGCGACGAGAGATCAGCTGCGCGAGCTCGGCGCTCGTCCGCCGACGCGCGCCGCGGTGCAGGGCGTCGCCGGTCTCACGGGCCGTGAAGTGGAGATCGTTCGACTCGTCGCGGCGCGACGATCGAACAAGGAGATCGGAGCCGCGCTTGGCATCTCCGCTCGCACGGCGAGCACGCACCTGTCGAATATTTTCGGCAAGCTCGGCGTCGAATCACGCGGCGAGCTTGCCGACAAAGCGCGCGAGGCCGGGCTGCTCGATCGCTAGCCCTTGATCAGGCGGACGGTGCCCGACCCGCTCTCGACTCTGATGCGGCCGTGGCCATCGCCGATCCGTCCGCGCAGGCGGTGTCGCTGAAAGTTCGTTGCTTGTACCGGGAAGTCGCTGTCGATGCCGCCGCTGCTCGTCTCGATGTCGACGTCGGCGCTCAGCGCGGCCGGGAGACGCAACGTCACGGGTCCTGACCCGGAATCGATCCGCAGATCGTCGATGGCGGAGAGAATGTCGAGGTCGATGCCGCCGCTCCCCGCGTCCACGTCGATTCGCGGCGCGCTTGACTCGCGCCAGCCGCATTCCGCCGGAGCCGACGTCCACCTTGAGAGTTTTCACATCGATGTCGCTCGCCCGGATCGAGCCGGACCCGGTGTCCATGTTCAGCGACGCGCCGGTCACGCCGGACACGGTGACGCCGCCTGATCCCGTGTCCAGAGTGACGTCGCCTTGCGCGTCGGTCAGCGAGACGGATCCAGAGCCCGTGTCGAGATTCAGGCGACCGCGCGTATGCTCCGCCGTCACCGTCGCCGATCCGACGCTCACGAGAAGGTCACCGTCCACGTTGCTGACGTTTGCGTCGCCAACGCCCAAGTGGATCGCGATGCGCTGACCACGCGGCACACTCACGACGAGATCGGCGTGCGCATCGAGCCCAGAACCGGAAGCGCTGATCTCGACCCGATCGCGACTGAAGAAACCGCGGTCGTGATTGCCGTCGTCGAACGTGCCGTCGCTATTGACGGTCATCTGCGTGCGCGACCGATAGGCCATCTCCGGGTAGACGATGCGATCGGAGGGATAGATCACGCGAAGCGACTCCCACCCGCGCACGTCGCCGCTCGCGAGCTTGAGCTGAGCGCCATCCCGCCCGCCGCGAGTGACGTCGACGCCGACTTGCGATCCGCTCCCGGCCTGCACGCGCACTTTGCCGGCGAGGTTGTAGATCGCGACACGATCGCCGCTGAGTGTCCGTCGTTCTGTTTGGGCGCCGGTGTTGGCGGCCGCGATGAGGACGAAGACCGCCGCCATGGCGACAGGTTTGCTCGGCGAAACAATGGGCATCGTTCGGGCGGATCTGGGTGGGTGATGAAGGCCCTACGCAGAGATCGGACAGACGGTGCCACCGAATGGTTTGAGACGGTTGTCATTCCGAGCGAGCGAAGCGAGTCGAGGAATCGCCGTCGTGCCGGCCGAATGGCTCTCTATCGGGACGACCGCGATTCCTCGACTTCGCTCGGAATGACGGGCTCCAATAGCGGTTCTCTGCGAGAATCGATACACTCGTCGCATCAAACCATCGCATAGGGGAGTCTTGAAATGCCCAAGTGGCTGAAGCGAATCGGATATGGTGTCGGTGGTTTGGCCGTCGTGGTCGTCGTCACCGGCGCCACGATCTACACGATGAGCGAGTCGAGGTTTCGCCGAACGTATGTCGTAGCGCCCGAGACGCTCGCGCTAGCGAGCGACAGCGCGACGCTCGCGCGAGGCGAGCATCTCGCATCGGCCGTCGCCGGGTGCGGCGGTTGCCACGGTCCCGGGCTGAAGGGCGGCGCGATGTTCGACGCCGCTCCGATGGGTCGGCTCGTGGCGCTCAACTTGACATCGGGCGACGGCGGCGTCGGCGCGACGCTCACTCCGGAGATCATCGAGCGCGCGGTTCGGCACGGCGTTGGTCACGACGGACGCGCGCTGAGAATCATGCCCTCCGACGATTTTCAGTATCTGAGCGATGACGACATGCGGGCGGTGATCGCCTACGTCCAGCATGTCGCTCCGGTGAACAACGTCATGGCGCCGAGCAAGCTGATGATGCTGCCGCGGGCCCTGCTCGTCGCGGGGAAGATGCCGCTGCTCATGGCGGAAGGAATGCGCGACTCGCCCGCGAAGCCGATGTCGGTCGCGCCTGGTGAGACCGCGGAGTACGGCGGTTATCTCGCGATCATCGCCGGCTGTCGCAAATGCCACGGCGTCGGATTCTCAGGCGGGAAAATGGAGTTCGGCGATCCGTCGTGGGGTCCGTCGGCGAACCTCACGAAGACGGGCAATCTTGGGAAAATGACCGAGGCGCAGTTCTTCACGACGTTAAGAACAGGCAAGCGTCCCGATGGCTACGAGCTCAAAGAGCCGATGCCATGGCAAATTTTGGGCAAGATGACAGACGGTGAGCTGCGCGCGCTCTGGCTGTATCTGCAATCACTCCCGCCTCGCGAGTTCGGAAACCATTAGCGTCGGTTGTTAGCGAACTCTCATTGGCTTCAGCGAACGTTCTCGATCGCCCACGTCCAGTAGACGGCGTCCTCGGGGACATCTTGCCGCGCGGCGCGAGTCGCGCGTCTTCGTAGCCGTAGCGGCCGATGTCGAGCAGATACTGCGCGCGCGACAGCAACGTTCCGCGGCAGACGCGATCCTCGTTCGGCGGCGCGGCGGTGTCTTGCTCGAGACGCTGCGCTAGCGTCGTCAACACCGCAGGGGAATGCGGTGGCGCTCCGACGGGTAGATGAACGCGAAGAGCACGAGGTACGAGAGCAGCAGCTGCCAGTGCGGATCGAATCGCTGGACGACTCGATCCCAGTCGAGCGATTCGGCGCAGCTGCGAAGAATGTGCGCGATGTCGGCGCCGTCGTACCGCTCGCGTTCCATGACGAAGGCTTTTGCCACAGCAGCTCTTCGACCGGCGCGATCTTGACGGGCATTCCCAGCACGTCGGCTTCTGTCGCGAATTGAAACCACGCGTCGTCGACGCAGCACACGCCATTGCCGGAGCTGAAGACGAGATCGACGACGTCATTCCCTTGCTTCGCCTTCGCGAGCCAATGGGGAATGTCACCTCGGTGTTGTAGCCCGCCTCACGCAACGACAGGAGCGCTGCGTCGAGATCACCTCGGCGGAGAAACAGATCGAAGTCCTTTGTGTCGCGAACAATGCCGGTGTAGTTCAGGAGCGCGTGCGACCCGCCGACGAGAAACGGCACGCGGGCGTCGCTCAGTACGTGGAGTGTGCGCCTGTAGAAGGCATTCGTGTCGCGACCGGGATCGTCGAAGGTCGATTGGTAGGCCATTACGCCAGCCGGATGCAAGAGCGGGGCTAGGCGGGGGATGGGGAAGAGGACGGGGGAAGGGGACGGAACGGATCGCTGGAACAGGTTACTGCTCGATCCTTACGCGGCACTAATCGACGTGCGTCCCCCATCCCCCATCCCGCTTCCCCCGTCCCCCATGAGAATCGCCGCACTCGCCGACATCCACTACTCGAAAACGTCGCAGGGAAGCTTTCAGTCCCTGTTCCGCCAGATCGCGGATTCGGCGGAAGTTCTCCTCCTCGGGGCGACCTCACCGACTACGGGCTCGCCGACGAAGCGCGCATTCTCGCCAAGGACCTGGCGCAGGTGCAGATCCCGGTCGTTGCCGTGCTCGGAAATCACGACTTCGAGGCAGGGGAAGAGCGGGAGATTGCGAGGATTCTCACGGACGTCGGCGTGCACATGCTCGACGGCGACTCGTGGGATTATCACGACGTCGGGTTCGCCGGCATCCGTGGGTTTTTGTGGCGGATTCGGCCGTGGCGCGCTGGGACCGTGGGGCGAGAAAATCATCAAGGACTTCGTCCACGAAGCAGTGCAGGAAGCGCTCAAGCTCGAGTCTCGCTCTCGCCAGACTCAAGTCCGACGTGCGAATCGTGCTCATGCACTATGCTCCGATCCGCGGAACCGTCGAGGGCGAGCCACCGGAGATTTTTCCCTGGCTCGGATCCAGCCGCCTCGAGGATCCACTGTCGCGCTTCGAGGTCACCGCGGTCTTTCACGGACACGCGCACAAGGGCACGCCGGAGGGCACGACGCAAACGGGGATTCCCGTCTTCAACGTCGCCCATACGCTGCCTCGACGCACTATCCCGATAAGCCGCCCTTCCGTCTATTCGACGTCAAACATCCGCTGCATGATGAGCAGACTGTAACGCCGATCACCGATCGCCGTCAGCGGGGCCGGCGTGCGTCGGATCGCGCGGAGTCGGAGTAATGTCATCCTCTCATCCCTCGCTTCGCTCGGGTTGACACCAGGTCGGTCAGTCGACCTCCGCAGTCGGCGCGACCGGCAGCGACTCGAGGTAGAACCGGATGCGGTCGAGATGCCGATCGATCATGTGACTCGCCTGAGGGGCGAGGAGCGTGCGCACCGCGTCCTTCAACGTCGTCTGAATTGGGCGATGCGTGATCGTGAGATCGACGCGCGTGCGCGACGGAGACAATGCCGTGAATCGAACAATGCCCGAGCTGTCGACGAGACTGCGAACGACGCTCTCCCAGGCGATGACACTGTTCGGAACGTATTTCGTGACGACCGCATCCCAGGCGACGACGGCGCCCGACGGCGTATACAACTCCCAGTGCGAGCGGCCATCCTGGTAGTCGGAGCACCGATCGAACGGAACCAATGACGCGCGGGAAGTTTTCGAAATCCTTGAAGAATGCGAGAAGACCTCGGCGACCGGTCGACCTGATCTCGATCGACGACGTCAGCGCAACGGTGCGACGGCGCGCTCCCGCACGCCGAACGGTCCGCCGAGATGAGCGGTCGCGCCGCCACGCCGATCATCGCGAGCCCGGCGATTCGCGCCACCGTGCCCGCGCGAGAATTCCGGCGCGAACATGCCGACGAGAATCCCGCCGAGTGCGGCAACGGCGAGCGGCGTCGAGCAGGTCTCATCACTCCGAGGGGACGGGATTGATTGGCGTGGTCAGCGCGGTTCGAGGTTCGAGGCATCGTGGTTCGAGCGAATCGATTCAGAGATGACGTCGGGCAGAACTCCTCGAGGCGATTCAATCCGGCGCCATATCGCACCGACCGTACCGAGGCGAAAATGGTTGCCGGGATATCCGGAACTGCGACCCGGGTAACAGGGAGTACGCCTTCCTCTCTCTGCGAGCGCCGCGGCAAACCGATCGATGCCCCCGCGAGTCAGCGGTGAAGGAACGCTGCTCCCGGCGCGCCGGCCGGACCCGACGAACGTATCGTCGTTCCGCGCGAAAAAAGTCATCGAGGGACGGCCAGGTTCGACCTCACGATGGCGGTCGAGCGTTCGAGAACTCGTGTTCGGGCGCGGAGCGCGATTAGCGCGAGGATCTCGCTCGGCCCGGCGTTGCAGATCGTCGTGTAGTCATGAGCGACGCAACGCGGGCGCGCAGGGCACGGTCGCGCGTCGCGATCCACCCAATGCGGATGCCGGCAAGCGCGAACGGCTGACATCACTCCGAGGCTGACGGCCGACGACGAGCGCTCAGCGGCCGTCGGGAGGCGTTCCGAGCTGTGCTCCAAAAGCGGTACACTTCGTCCGAGAAGAGATGCGCACCGTGCGAGCTCGGCGATGTCGATCAAGCGCGCGAAGTCGGCCGGCGCGCAGGTGTGCGCCGGTCGGATTGTGTGGAAATTGATGACGACGACGCGCGTGTTTGGCCGCATCGCGCGGCGCAGCAGCGTCGACGTCCAGCGACCAATCACGCGTCGAGCGCAGACGAAGCGTGACATGCGCGCCGTGGATGCGCCACTTCATGCAACGGCTGGACGCCGGCCATGCGACCACGGCCGTGATCGCCCGCCGAGAGCGCGCGTGCATCGTCAGAAACACGGCTATCCTCGGCGCCGGTGAACGTCATGACGTCGTCGGCGGCGAGCTCCAGAGCAGAAGCGATGCGATTCGTCGCGCAGTGCCGGCAGCCCGAGCGACTCAGTGTACCCGAGGTGCAGCGAATCCCACCGCGCTCGCGCGTCGTCGTCGGCGAGCGCGAGAAGCTCGTGCATCGGCCACGGCTCCGAGTCCGACGCTCCCAGCACGTGACGCACGGCGAACTCCCACTGCGCGAAATACCGCTCGAGGCGGAAGTCGGCTATTTGCATGTGCGTCATTTGAGAACGATGACGCCGCACGCACCGATCCGCGCGCCCGAGTCGTGCCGGTCGGGTCCGTGTGGTGTTGTCGCGGCTTCCCGTGAATGACGATCGCGGCGCCGTCGTCGAGCATCGCGTTGGTCCCGCGGATCGTCGCGCCCGTCAGCGCGCCGAACTCGGCGCAGCTTTCCGGCGGCGGGTGTCGATGTCTCGGAGGCCCCGGAGATGTGGACCGTCGGAGTTCAGAAAACCGTGATGCTTGGCGGTCGGGTTGAAATGGGCGCCGGCGGTGGTGAACGCCCCTGGCACTGTTTACCCGTCTCGTGGATGTGGAATCGCGTGTGCGCGCCCAACCCCAGTCCAGTGATGTCGTTCCCGCGATAATGACCCCGCCGTACGCCTCGGTGAACGTCACCGTGCCGACGCGCGCGCTCGGCGAGATCGCGCAGCGTCAGCCGAGGCGGTCGCTGGCGGACGTGGCGCGGCGGCGGGGGTGTCGGCAACCGGCGCGGGCAAAAGGAGCGCAGGCGCGACCGGTTGAGCGTACCATTGCCGTAGATCGGCGCTGACGAGCTGGGCAGCCGAGCACGGTGATCGGATCCGAAGCGTGGCTGAAGAGCAGATGACGCATGAGCACTCCTGCACGGTGGTTGGACGCATCTTGCTGGCTCAAGCTGCGCGCCCAACGCGGTCGCGGCCGCAAGGACACGGGCGAGTGCGTCTCAGCCGTATCGCCCGTTGCCGAGAGATGTCCCATCTTTCTGCCGGCGCGCGCGCTTCAAGGCGTTTTCCAGCAGAGAGGCTACCGCGGTGACTCCCGGTGCCGAGCGAGCGCGGCACTCGAAACGCGACGCGCGGCGATGTTCCCAGAGCTCGCCAAACAAATTGAATATCGCGCCAGGCCGTCGCGCTGCGGATCGCCCAGTGGAAGATCGCAGGCCCGCGCGAACGAGTTGCTCGAACCGGCTCGTGGAGCGAGGCCACCTCTGTCTGATGAAACGAATTGTGGGAGGGACGCGGCGCGAGCTCGTTCACGAGCAGGCTTCCGTCGCCGAGCAAAAACAGCTCCCACCGCGAGAATCCCCTCCAGCGCGGGTTGGTCGGCGATACCCAACTGCGATTTCCTCCGGCAAGCTCGTGACGTTCGACCGGAAGCGTCGCGGGCATGATGCCGACCACGCGAGAAGTCTGGCGCGCGTGATAGTTGAGGGACGGCGGATAGACGCGCGTTTCGCCGCCGGGGCGCCGCGCGACCATCGCCGGACAGCTCCGCGTGGAGGTCGAGTGCTTGGTCGGCGACTGAGGCGCGCCCCTCCGAGCGATTGCCACGCGCCAGGCGCCTCGCCGACCGACGCGACAGACGTGTAGCCTGGCCTGGCGCCGTCGTAGCCGCCGCGACAGCTCGTCACGAACCGCGAAGCGCGCCGAGGTCTCGCGCGGCGTGCTCGAGCCTCGAAACCGTCGTCACGTCTCCGATATCGCTCCCGATCGGAAAGCCGTGGTTCAGCGCAGCCACGCTTTTTTGCTTTGAGAGCGATCTTGCACGACCGCGAGAATGTGCGGACCCGGTCGCACCGGAGCGTGCACGCATCGCGGCGGCGAGCAGCGCGACGCCAATCTGCTCGATCTCTAACGTGACGACGTCGCAATGTCGAGCGAGATCGGCTGGCGGCGTCGGCGTCATCGAATTTCGCGGCGACGACACGGTCTGCGACGGCGCTCGCCGCGCATTCAGCGTCAGGGTCGAGCACGTGCACGTGATAGCCCATCGTGCGCGCGGCCATCGCCGTCATGCGACCGAGCTGTCCCGGCCACCGGGTATCCCGGATCGTCGAGCCCGGGCGCGATCGGCGTATCGCCATCAGGCTCGACGACGCGATGGCGGTGCTCGGCGGGCACGTCGATCGGTGCGCGCCTGCGCGCCAGGCGCGGAGCCGTTCGCGCGAAGCTCCGGTCGGCTGTCAGTCGACGATCGACAGCTGCTAGCCAAGAGCGCGGCGTTGACTCGCGCCCGGTTCGCCGATGGCGAGCGTGCCCACGGGAACGCCCGCGCGGCATCTGGACGATCGACAACAGCGAGTCGAGTCCGTTGAGCAAAGTGCGTCGCGGGGATCGGGATCACCGCCAAGCACCGGGACGAGTAGTCTTCGCGGCGACCATGCCCGGCAGGTGCGCCGCGCCGCCCGCCGCGGCGATGAATGCACCTCGATGCCCGCGCGGCTTCAGCGGTCGGCGCGTACTCGAACATCCAATCCGGGCGTGCGATGCGCCGGGAACGACACTTGGCCTCGAACGGCACGGCGAGCTCGGTGAGCAGATCGATCGCGGGTTGCATCACGGTACGGTCGAATCCGGACTTGCTCCCCTATGATACTCCCGACCAGGGGCTTCCCGATTGCTGCCGTGCTCGGTGGTGGGCATAGAATGGCGTGGAGGATGGGCGCAGAGACGGCGGAAATATAGTCGGGCCCGCGACGATCGTTGCGCGCACGTTTTGCTCCTGCGGTCATCCTGAGGAGCGAAGCGACGAAGGATCGCGTCCCTCGAGGCAGTTCAACCGCCTTGGCGCGAAAGCGATCCTTCGGTCGCCGATCGCTTCGCTCCGGCTCCCTCAGGATGACGCGACGAGGGCTGTCGCGGCGGATCACCGGGTCTTGTCGACGACCACCGTTCCGCCCTTTCATCACCCACCGCACCTTCGTCAGCACGACGTTGATATCGGCGAGCGGATCGCCCTCGACGGCGGTGATGTCGGCGAAGTATCCGGGCGCGATCTGTCCGGGGCTCTTTCGCCATGCCGAGCACCTCGGCGGCGCTTGAGTCGCTCGCGGTCGCCAGCGCCTTCGGGCCGGCGCTTCATCCCGAGTTTGACGAACCAGTCGAGCTCGCGCGTGTTCTGACCTGAACCCGGCCGGTGAGACGGCGTCAGAGCCCCATGCCGAGCTTCCGACGCCCGCTTTGAACGCGCGGCGCGCCGTCTCGAAGTTGCGCGCCCGGGAAGGAGTCGAGCCGCGGCGACCTGCTGCGCGGTGTAGCGATAGTCCCTTCGCGTTCGTCGGCGTAGTAAGCGGTTGTGGTCGATCGTCGGGACGTAGAGCGGTGCCGCCGGCGCGCGCATCTCGGCGAGCGTCGCGCGCCGTCGAGGTCGATCGCGTGCTCGACCGAGTTCGCGCCCGCGCGCGGCGTCGCGGCCGCCGTCCGGTCCGTGCGGTAGTGGATCGGCGATGAGCTTTGCCCAACGCGTGCGCGGCGTCGACTTCTGCCGCTTTCATCTCGTCGAAGCGTGAACGTCTCGTTGCCGGTGACGCTCGGCGCCGCTGCCGGTCGAAGCCGTACATCTTGATGTAGTCGACGCCCGGCGTCGACCTGCTGTCTTCACCGCTTCCGGCGACTTGAGAGATGTTGATATACGCGGCCGCGCGCCGTTTTTCGTCGAATCGGTGTTTGGCCGGAAGGGCGGGCGCGCGCGCGCTGGAGACCGAATCCCGCGACGAACATGCGCGGGCCCGATCCATCCCGCCTTGTTGATCGAATCGCGCAGCGCGACGTCCGGTGTAGTTCGACGCGCCGAGATCCTCGGTACGGTCGTCACGCCCGGTCTCGAGGGTTTTCAGCGCGTTGTTGCAGCGCCACCTGCACGGTCTGCTCCGGCGTGCGGCCGAGGCTGGCGCCACGGGATCGGTGCCCGGCGCCGAGTCCCAGTAGTACGTCATGTGCGTGTGCAGGTCGATCAGCCCGGGAATCGCTGTGTAGCGCGTGAGGTCGACGATCTGTGCGTTGGCCGGAAGCGCGTCACGCGGGTCCCGCGACGCGTACGATCTTGTCACCGCTGACGATGACGACGCCCTGCGGCACCACTCGACCCGAGCCGTCGACGACAGACGCGAACTCGGAGTGCCTTGACTTGCTGAGCCGGCGCGTGGACGCCGGGGCTGCCGACGCGCGCGACTGACCGTGCCGAGGGCGATCGCGCCCGCGTGAATGAGTCGCATGTCTGAACATCGCGCGACGTGCGGCGGACGTCCAGCGTGAGATCGGACCGCCTTGTCAGTGCCGCGAAAGTGACCGCTCCGACGATCGACGCCCACGGATGCCACTTCAGGTCCGGCGGCGTACGGAGCGTGTGTCGTTGACCGCGCGATACGCGAGACTCAGCGCGCGAAAGCGCATACTGAACGCCGATCTCTCCGGAGCCCGACGAACGCCTCGTGGCCGACGTGTGGTCCGTCGCTGAACGTGTTGCCGTCGAGAAGAGATCGCGCGCGACCGCGCGCGCCGAAACTACCGCCGGTGAGCGCGATCTCGAGCGGGCCGTCGCGTGGAAGCCACGGATGGCGCAGATGCCATCCGGTTCGCGTCTGGACGCCGACCTCCGGCGTTCGTCGACACGTTGCCGGCCGTGACCGGACGATGCGCGGAATCAGCATCGAAGCCGATCGCGCGGTCATCAACGCCAAGCCTGCGCGCGCTGCTCGTAGCGGACGACCGCGCCGGGCTCGAACGCCAACCTGTCCGGTCCAATCGCTCAGACGATTGAACGTCGGCGCGACGCTGTGCGCGAGCGTCTGCGTGAGCTGCCCGAGCGAAGGCCCTCCAGTCACGCCAGAGCGTGAAGCGTGAGCTCGTCGGACCGTGACGAGCGCAACGATCGCGCCGTCTGGCTGACTAGGTAAAGCCAGCCTGGCGTTCGGCCGCGAGCCCGCGGCAGGCAACGGGTTGGTCTGCTCGTCGCCGGCGTGTAAAGGTCCTGTCCAATCTCGGCGCGGCCCATTCGACATGCTCTCGATTCGGCACGCCACTGCGGACTGGTTGGAGAAACATTCGCCGCGACCACCAGGGCGCGTCGCCGCCCGTCGTAGGTGATGTGAACGCCGCTCGAGTACTCCTCGTCGGGACGGTTCCACGGCAGCATCCAGAAGTCGAACGCGTCGTTGTCGATCCGCAGCGAGATCGTGTGCGGGGCGTTTGCGACGACCACGCTCGCGGACGCGGCGCACGAGCATGGCACATGAGCGTTCGTTGAAGGCCTGCGCACGACGCTACTGGCACTGGATGTGATATCGGGCGCGGTGAGCAGGCCGCAGCAGCTCGCGCGGCGTCAGCAGCGCGTCGCCTTTCTCGCAGGTCGTGATGGAAGAACAGCTTGAATCCGGTGAACTGCACCGGCTCGGACGACCTCGTAGTCGCGATACGAATCGAACTTGAGCCACGGCTGGTCCCCAGCCGTCCATGTCCATCACGACCTGCACGTGCGGGTCGAGCGCGATCTCCGACGCGTGTCGACACCATCTTCCGCGTCCAGCGATGCACGATGAGGACTTTCGGCGGAAGCTGTTTGTCGGTGACGAGCTTCGCGCAGCGTGTGCACCGCGTAGACGTCGACGGCGTCCGCTCTGTCCGACCTTTCTTCGACGGCACGACGCCCTCTCGCTCGTAGTGCATCGAGAACTCGGGATCGATGCCGAGGTGGACGTTCGGTCGCGAGAGGAACGGAAGCAGATCGAGGAAGCTCCTGCTGGATCGGTGCTGTGCCCGACCTGAATGTCGAGAAACAGCAGCGCGTTCTTACGCTGTGCCCAGCCGTAGACCTTCTCGATGAGCGCGCGTGTCCATGCGAGCGCGATACATGCCGTCGCGTCCCGGCGCGCCTTGCGCGACGACAGCGATCAGGTGCAGAGCCGGCTGCACCGGCGTCGACGGGTCTGCCTTCTCCCATTCACCGACAGCGTGATCGAGCTTCGACAGCATCTCGTCAACCGGATACTCGCCGAGCACGCCCATCTTTTTCACGAGTGGATTGCCGTAGAAGGCGACGATTCCTTCGCGGGAAAGCAGTGCGCCGGCGAGCGGAGCCGGACCTGCGGGCAGGTCAGGCATCGCCCTGCGGCCGGCCCGGATCGCCGAGAGATACGACGCGCTGTCGTGCGCGTTCCGGCCCGGGTTCAGGCGAATCGGCGACGAATCAACCACCAGCCACCGTTTGCGCGCACTGTCGGCGGCCGCCGATCGTGGCGCCGAGTATTGCGACGTCGCCTGCAGCGGACCGATCTTGGCTTTTGTCTGGCGCGGCCTTCGGCGTTCGGTCTCAGCGCCGCACGCCAGCGAGCACGGCTGTCCAGCCGAAAACGAGGCGGGCCGGAATTCAGCTTCATGCCATGAGTGGTCATCACGTAGAATCCTAGCCGGTCAAAGTATTGTCGTGTAGCGTGTTACAGCTGAGCTAGATGACGACCGAGCGGCGTCTGTGGTTACATGTATGGCCGTTTAGACGCAGCGCAGGTGTAGGTTGGGCAATTCTGAGCGCATTCTGACGGTCCGGCGCCGTGCCGGCCGATACTCATCGCTAGCTCGTTCACCGAGCGACGCGTCGCCGCGCCGTGTGACGCGGACTCGAGCTGGACCACTCTCGTTTCGGAGATCGTGAATGCGTCCTGTTCGACGCCTGCTCTGTCCTGTCAGTACTCACGACGGGCGTCGTCGTCGCGTGCTCGGGAGATTCGGTCACCAACCCGTTTGCGCCGTGTGGCGCTCGAGCTTGACCATGTCGCCCTCCGTGGGACACGATCCTCGTGTCGGACTCGATCACCTCGGGACTCGGCGACGAGTTTGCACTGTCTGGCGACGTCCTCGGTCTCCGGATCAAGACTCCGAGAGGCAGTCGTCATGGGAGTCAGCCGGATCCGAACGTCGCATTCGTCGACTCGGCCAGGGCGATCTTCGCCAGCCAGCCGTCGGAGCCACGAGAATCACGGCGCGAATCAACTCGGGAGACACGCACAGCGACACGTCGTCGTGGCGTACAGGGCGACGCGCGTGCTACGTCCAGCCTACCATCGCTGAGCGGCCACGTCGGTGATACGCTGGCTGGTCGTCGCGAGCGCCTCGACGGCAGCGGACTCTCGTTGCCGGCATGGTCTACGCTTCACTCGGCCGACCCAACCGTGGCGAGCATGACACAAAATCGGCACGAGGACGCGCGCGTTCAGCTTCTCAAGGCGGGCACGGCACGCGTAAGCGTAGTGTCCGGCGGACAGGTGGCGACCGCGACGGGGCAGCGGATCACTCCCTGACGTTCGGCAAGCGCGACCGCGATTGCGCAGCAGTTCACGAAAAAACGCCACCCTCGTCCAGCGGTGATTCGCTGGACAGGGGTGGCGATTTCGCGACTCCCCGAGTAGGACTCTGGAACCTACGACCACTCGATTAACAGATCGAGCGCTCTACCAACTGAGCTATCGGGGATCAGACCTCGAAAAGTAGCGCGGCCGAGTGTCGATGTCAACGTCGCCGCGGCATGCCCGCCACAAACTCAAACAGGCCACCGACTTAAACGGCTCTGACGGCGGCGGCTCGCGGACGCGGATTCGCCGTGGCGCCGTGCGCATCCGTGCTCGCCGAATCCAGGCAGCACCGGTGCGAAGCCACTGTCCCGTGTGCGATGCGCTCGACTCGCGCCACATCCTCCGGCCGGCCGGTCGCGACGACCTCACCGCCGCGATCGCCCGCCTCCGGTCCCGAGATCGATCACCCAGTCGGCGCAGCTTGATGACGTCGAGGTTGTGCTCGATCAGCACAAGCGTGTGCCCGGCGTCGACGAGTCGATCGAACGACCTGTGCGAGTTTTCGGATGTCGTCGAGGTGGAGATCCGGTCGTCGGCTCGTCCATCACGTAGAGCTTCTTGCCGGTCTGTCTTGTTCGCCAGCGCGCAGCTCGCGCGCGATCTTGAGTCGCTGCGCCTCGCCGCCCGAAAGCGTCGTCGCCGGGCTGGCCGAGTCGCAGATAGCCGAGTCCAGACCTGCTGCAGCTGCCAGAGCGCTTGGCCGAGCTTCTCCTCGCGCGGGAAAAAGCGGATGGCCTCGTCGACCGTGAGCTGGAGGACGTCGTAGACGTTCTTGCCGTTCACCTGCGCACGTCGAGCACGGCGGGCTTGAATCGCTTGCCGCCGCAGTCGTCGCACGGCACGAACACGTCGGCCATGAACACCATCTCGACCTCGAGATAGCCGGCGCCCTCACAGGTCTCGCATCGCCCGCCGGCGACGTTGAAGCTGAACGCGTTCCCGCGGCGTGCCGGCGCTCGCGCGCCAGCGTCGAGCAATACGTA
>ERZ1370068.456-contig-10412_pt1 | contig 31125 bp, 51 predicted proteins | sample MGYA00561227_ERZ1370068 | MGnify/ENA primary metagenome ERZ1370068 (study PRJEB38410, sample SAMEA6850437) | metagenome | study: Metagenomic assessment of the ecological functions of the soil: analysis of the soil microbiota associated with the...
TAGTTACGTATTGCTCCCGACCACTGTAGTCCCGACGACTTCGTGACCGAACTGTTCGTGTTTTCCGCCACGCCGACTTCACCGGCGGTTCCGAGGATTCGAGCGATACTGACGGCCCGATTGAGGGTGTCGACGCCGACTCCGGCGCTGCAGACTCAATACTGAGTACGACATCGAGGAGATGGTCGTCGGTCCCCACTGGCGGCGGATCGATGGCGGCGTCCTCGACGGTGGTGTGATCGGCGGGCACTCTTGGAAGGCTCGCCTGATGTTGTGCTGATCGGCATGGGATTTCGAGTGCAAGGATATCTCAACGCCGACACCGTCACCGTGGCGTCGGGCGCGAAGCGGATCCGGCTGTCGGTGCCATGTTGGCCGCAGGCGGGGCTCCGACGGGAGTGATCCCGACGCGCTGGCCTACCAGGTCACGGCGTGGGGGCGTCCCTTCCCACCGTTCGGGAGCGTAGCGGTGGTGCCCTTCGCCGGATTCGTCCTGACCCGACGTGGAGACGCTGGGAGGCACGAGATCGCACCTGCGGTATCCCGTGCCGGGCGGGCACGCGGAGGCGTTCTTCCGGGAGGCGTGGGCGCAGGATTCCGGAGCGGCAAGAATGGCGAGCGTCGCCGTCGGCAGTGACCTCCATGCGACGGCTCGAAGCAGACCGACATCACCCATGCGTACGATCGCATCGACTCTTCTCATCGCACAGCGTCCTCGTGCTCTTTCGGAGCTGCGTGCATCCGCTGGTTCCCGCCCACGTGCTGTTCCCCTCACGTTCTTCACGAACGTCATGCTGCTCGCGCGGCGTTCTCTGGGGATCTCGGTCGGTTGTCTGACGCGAGCCGGCGGAGGAGCTACCTGCCTGGACGCCCGGCGTTTCCTGCTCGCGGCGCCTCGGCGCCTGTACCTGATCGAGTGGGAACGACAGCGGACGGGGAGCGTCGTGCGTCGGCAGTGCAGTATCCCCGCAGCTCGTGCTCTTCGGGCGGTCGAGTCGCAGCCCCTGGGATCCCCGAGTTCGTCGTCCGATCGAGGGGCGGTGTCCGGCGTGCTCGTCCTCGTTGCGCTGGCGCTCGTCGGGCCGGGCCAGCAGCTCGGGCGAGCGCTCGCTCGCATACCTGACGCATCGACGCCTACACCGTCAACATCGGCGGAAGCATCACCGGCATTACCGCCTTCACGGCATGCTCATGCGGTGGCAGCTGGGACCGATGTGGTGGTTCGGCGGCGGCCTGGCGGCAATGCCGGCCTATTTTCAGAGGCGCACCGTCGGTGTGTCGATGGCGGTCGTCGCGGTGACGTCGGCGCGCGATCCTGCCGTTGCTGTCCGCCGACGCGTCACCGGTCGAGCGGCCTTCCGGCACGAGCGCGCGAGTTCCGGTCTCCGCATGTTATCGGATCCACCACGCCGAAGAGCCACGCGATCATCACCGTGAATCTGATCGGCCACCAGCAGATGCGCTCCCGCGACGATCTGTTCCCGCAGCAGCGCACTGCCGCATCCTGTTCAATCGGGATGTGTCGCGCGCGCGCTTCGCGGAAGTCCTGCGTGGTTGGCGCGGGCTCCGGCAACGATGTCAGCCGGGCGCTGCAGGGCGCTACGCACGTCGATGCCGTCCGAGGATCGATCCGGTGATCACGCTCTCGGCCGGCGCGATCATCCCTGATCGTCCCTACGAGGATCCGAGGGTGACTGTACATCTGGGTGACGGCCGGAACTGCCCGCTCTACAACGAAGCATGACTGATGATTGTGTACGCTCGTCGATTCCCTCGTAGCTCCACAGCAGTTACAGGCAATATCAGGCTCGAGCGCTATCTTCACGACAGAAGCGTTCACCGACATCGCGCCGGCGCCTCGTCCGGTGGTGTGTTCGCCTATGCAACTACCTTCCGGCATGGCTGGATCGTCGATCGCCTCGACGCGATGCTCGAGAGGTCTTCGGATCGCAGAACCCGATCCTCTTCAACCCTAGCCGAGCCGATCGACCATCCACTCCGGACGACGGTGATGTTCGACGAGTTCACGATGATGTTCGCCGGCGGCACGAGACCGATGAAGAGAGGCCTTTCGCCGAGCATCCGGAATACTGGCTGCGAAGGGATCGTCCCGGTAATCTCGGGACGCCGAATGGCTCGAGTTGTCGCCGGCAGGCGCTCGGCACAGCGGCCTCGCCGGCCGTGGTCCGCCACCGACCCTTCGTGGATCCGGCTCGCCCGACGAACGTGATTCAACCAGGAGACGGCCCTCCGCCTCCCGGAGCTGACTCGTGGCCGTTTCTGTATCTTCGCAGTCCGATGATTTCCCCGCTCTGAACCTCCGCGAGCAGTGAAAGATGCATCGGCGGGCTTCTCGCCATCCGTTGCGCCATCCTTTTCCACTTTTGCCGTTCCGTCCGCGCGAGGGGCCGGAGGCGCATGCGCCGCCAGGATCGCCAGGCGCTCGGTTTCCTGGCGCACATGTTCTTCTTCCCTCGGTGCCGGCTTCGGCTGCTGATCGAGTGACCAAGGCGCGTCGTTCAGATGGCCCTTCTGTTCGGCGGCACGTGGATGGTGAATGCGGTCGTGTTCTGTGCCGTCCTCGCGATGATTCTCATCGCAGACACTCTTCGTGCTCTCCGCTCGTCCGCGGTCGCTCGCGCCGTTTTACGTGGGCCTGGGACTGTCGCTCGCCGCAAGCGCGGCGATACCGTTCGATGCGTTCCCTCGGCCTCGCACGCCCGCTGCAGATTGCCGGCTCGTGTCGTCCTGGCGTTCACTCCAGTGTTCTTTGCAGGCGTAGTGTTCGCGATGTCCTTCAGCTGCCGCTGTCGATCCTGACCGCGCGTTCGGGGCAAACGTTGCCGGCGCGATGATGGGTGGGCTCTCCGGCTACAGCTCCATGCCGCTCCGGCTTCCAGCACGTCGTCCTCGTGGCGATGGGGTTCTATCTGTTCGCCGCCATTGCTTCGCTGTCGAACCACCGCAGGCTGGCCGAGCGCGGTCAGGCGATGCCCCGAGCGGGTCTGACCCTGGTCTGGCCCCTCGCTATTCGAGCAGCAAGGCCACGACGGTGGATCGACACTGGCGGCGCGCTGCGCAACCAGCTGCCATCACGTGGTTGATGCGCCAGCACGAATCTCCTCGACCATGTCCATGATGACTTTGATCACGAGCTCAGGCTGGTCGAGGGCACCCAGTGGCCGCTGTGGGAGGCGACGACGTGCCGGCCGCGGGTCGAGAGGCTTGCGAGCGTTTCCCTGTTGGCGCAGGCGATAGTCAGCCCGGATCCGTGCACGAAATCGTGACGAGCGGCAGGTCGCCGTAGCCGCCGGCTTCGGCCTCGAGCGCTTCCTCGGAGCTCTTGCAGATGAACTCGATCTGGCTCCCGAGCGCCTCGAAGAACTTCGCCTGCGTCCAGAAGCGCGGCAGGGTGCGCCGGATCTCGACCTGGCAGCTTCCAGACGGGCGCAAGGATGCCCTCGTCCTCTTTCTTCAGATCACCGCGGCTCACGATCCGCGCGACGCCTCGCGCGAGCGTCAGCGCGCCGACTGGAGCCGAGCGCGGCGACGGCGCGCGCAATTTCAGAGCCGGCTCGCAGTGGCGCCGTGCCTGCAGAGCCGGAGGCCGCCGGTCGATCTTGAGTTGTTCTTTTGGCGCGGGCTGAACCCAGTCGACGGGGTGCGCCGTGTCGACGAACACGATCCCCGCGACTTCCGGGCGGTAACTCGCGCGCGAGACGCGCACTCACGATGCCGCCGAACGAGGTGCCCGACCAGGAGATAGGGTGGAGCAACGCCGGCGCGCTCGAGCAGGACGTGAAGTTCTGCCGCTATGCGCCGCGCGCGGTACGCGGCAGCGGGCCGGCGCCGCTCCATCCGAATCCCGCTCGGTCGTAGCTGCAGACGCGGTGTCAGCCGGGCGACTTCCGGCTGGACGAGCGACCAGCTGACGGAAGACGCCCGAGCGCAGCTTCGAGGATGACCGTCGGAGTCCCCTCACCCGCGCACGCGAGGTGCAGCTTAGGGCCGCCGACGTCGATGAGGCGAGCCGGGCGGCAAGATCACCTCGCCTCATTCCTCCCGCAGAATCGTGGCGGGCTTCCTCACGATCACGTCCCAGCTCGCGACCACGCCGACGGTGACAACCAACGCCGTAGTCACGATGACGCCAATGATAGTTGATCGCCGGATGGAAATGATACCACGTTACGCGGTAAGGTGAGGCGTGAGCGGAGTGGACGCGGGAAACGCGAGCTATTTCACTCCCGCCTTGTCGAGCGCCGTCGTGATTTCCGGGTTCTTCATGAACCAGCCCCACACGTGTCCGGTTCAGGAGGTTTTCGGCGGCCAGGAGCGTGATGCCCAGATTGATGCCGATGACGTCGGGATTGACCCATCCATCAGTCGGATGGAATGCCGTCCGTGAATCGCATGCGTCCGCTAGATCCGGTCGCCGAAGCGTCGGTGCATCTCGCGCAAGGCGGGCAACCGTATCGCCGGGTCGGAACATCAGCGATCCGGCCGTGGCGGCTGGCACCACCGAGCCGTCGATGTCCGTGTGCCGCGGTGGGCCGCCCCACGCGACGCAGCCATTCCGGCTGTCAGACGCGGTGATTTCCCAGACGTTCTCGGTGTAGCCGGGGAACTCGCGTGAGAGGCCGAGACAAAATGCCTTGTGCGCCCGCGTTGCCGTGACCGAGTTCTGGAACCAGTCGACGTGCGGCGCCCCGGTGTCCGCTCGCCCGCGGAAGTCTATCCACGCGTGCGGAGACTGGGTGGACGAACAGCGGATCCGCGGCGCTCACATACGAGAAGCCCTCGAACTGCATGATCGGGCGCGACCACGCGCCGCCACGCTGTCACAGGGATCGGGTGAACGGGGCGAACCGATGCCCAGCAGGTAGAGGATCATGAGCTCGCAGTAGTGATCCCATCGCCCCCGAGGAAGCCGGACTCCGGCTTCCAGCCGTGAGACAGGATTCCGGAGCTGCCATTGAGAGCATCCACGTGAAGATCAACCCGCCTGTAGATCGCCTCGGAGAGCCGGACGATGTCGCGGTTGGCGTCGAAGCAGCGGCGGACTGTCAGGACACCGCCGAGAAGGGGCGGTGTCGATGGACGAGAGCTCTGCTCTGCCACTCGCGCGCACCTGTGTGCAGGTTGACGAAGTGATAGAATCCAGCCGTGCTCGTGGCGGACTCTTCCTGGCGAAGAATTCCAGCGTCGCGCAATGCCCGCTGAACGATCTGATCCCGCGGCTGCCAGCCACGCCTCCGCCGCGATACACATCCCGGTAAGACCGAAGCCCACCGATGCGATGCTGCCGATGTCACGCGGAAGCGGTGCTGGCGGAAGGGCCGCCGTCACGACCGGAGCGGTCGCGGATGATGCCGGTCCCGGATCCGCCTGCTCCCAGAAGAACATGAAGCTCCGACGGGAGAGATCCTCAGGAAGGCGTCGTCTTCCGGTCGAGAGGCTTCGCTGCCTGGGTCGTAGCCGGTTGCCGGGCGGCAGGGCTGGCGCTCAGGCACAAAACCGCCGCGCAGAGCGTCGCTGCGATTCTGCTGGAGCCGTGCTCATGTCGCGCGAAGAAACGAAAACAAGCGTTGAGAACGGGATATAAGCGTTCGGGGAACACAGTAGTGTAGTTCAGTCGGGAGGCCCGTGCCGTCGAGCGGGAGTTGAGCGCACGGCTCCAGCTCGAGGCTGGCCTGTGCGAGACTACACCGCCATCCACTTCGGTTGGCGGTGGTCCGGGCTTGAAAGCCTCCGTCCCTGCAACCAACACATCATGTGAGCTCCGGGATTAGAAGCGTTCGGTCGATGGCCTCATCTGACATCGGGAAGCTCTCGACCGCAGCTCCAGTCGCCGCGTTCGTCGTGACCGGAATGGTCACGACAGTGCTCGGTCCGATCCTGCCGGAACTGCTCGAGACCCTGGCACCTGTCGGATTCAGCAGCCGGTGCGCTCTTCACCGCGCCAGTTCTCGGGGAGCCTGAGCGCCGGGGCGCTCTCCGGTATTTCTCGTCTCGCGGATAGGCGATCGACGAACGCTGGGTCTCGGTTACGGCACGATGTGCGCCGGTCTGCTGGCCATCGCCGCCGGCGCCACGCATCAGGCGTCGCGGCGCATTTGCGGCAGGCGTTGGTATGGGCTGCGTCATTCCTCCCACCAACCTGCTCGTTGCTCGTGGACGACCGGACCGCGCCGCCTCCGCGCTCGGCGTGTTGGAATCTGTCGTGGGGAATCGGCGCCGCAGCGTGGCCGCTCGTCGTGTCCGCAACCGCTACGCCTCGGCGCGATGCGTCCCGCGCTCGTGGGCCTCGCCCTGCTCTGCGCTGCTGCCTCCTCGCCGTTCTCGCGCTGCGTACGCGATCCAGATGCGGTCGGGACCGATCCGCGGTCGGCAGCGCCGGTGCCGGTGGCGCGAGTCGCGCTCTTCAGAGTGCTGATCTGGCTCTATAGCGGCACCGAGATGGCGCTCGGAGGTTGGCTGCCGGAGCTCGCCCGGCGACTGCCGTCCGCAGCGTCGACTGCGGGATCCGCCGCGGTCGGGCGCGGCGTTCTGGGAGCGGGCTGAGCGCCGGCCGGGCAGCGATCTCCGTCCGGCTCGATCGCCGCTACGAAGACCCGCGGTCTTCGCCGGCATCGCCCTCGCGTCGTGCAGTCTCCGTCATTTCTGATCACCGCGCACGCGGATGTCATGGTGCTCGCAGCCGCGGCACTCCGGCGGCATCGGACTGGGTCCCATCTTCCCGGTCACGGTCGCCGCCGTTTCACGGAGAGACTCCGTGCGCATCGCCGGTCCGCTGCTCGCGATGGGCTCGCTCGGAGCGCGCCACCGTACCGTGGCTGGTTGGCGCGATCTCCGATACCTCACGCTCCCTCGCAACCGGCGTGGCCTCCTTGCCTCCACGCTGCCTGGGATCCTCGCGACGTTACACGTCTCAGGGTCATGCGCCCCAGGCAAGGGCTGTGAGGCACTGATCAGAATTGATCACGAGCGGTCGGCGGAAGTAGGATGTCCGACGTTTGTGCTCCGCTCATGGGCGCGCTCCGGATCGGGCCTGAAGACGAGCTCAGCTCGTCGAGTCACAGACCGCATGGATCCCTGGCGGTGAATGCCTACCACAGGGGGATCGCTGGACCGGGGCGGCTGATGGTGTCCTCGCGGCCAGACACGACTGTTTCCGGCAGGTGACGAAAGGTGACGGCCGGTCGGCCTTGTTGCGGACTTTTCTGCTGGCATCGCCGTTGCTCAGGTTCCGCTGTGGCGTCTGTGCGACGGAGGTTCCCGGTGGCCCGCAAATATCGGCTCCAAATCCTTACAGTTGTCTGCCTGGTCGCGGCGGCGGCGCTGTTCCTGCCGCCCGATGCGGCGGCCCAGCGACGCGTGTACTCTGGCTCTGGCTACATGCGCCGCGGTGGTCGGTCGCCCTATTACTACTACCCGCGATTCTATTCACCCTTCTACTACTACGACCCGTTCTTCTGGGGTGGCCCATGCGATACCGGCCCATATGCGATACTGGCGCACTGGCACTACGGGCCGGTTCAGTTCGATCTGACGGGGGCCGCCCGGCTGCAGGTCACACCCAAACAGACTCAGGTCTTCGTCGACGGCTACTTCGTGGGCACGGCCGAGACGAGTTCGATGGCACCTTCGAGAGGCTGCGGGTCGAGGCCGGTGAGCATGGGAGCTCGAGTTCTATCTGGACGGCTATCGAACGGTCAAACAGCCCGTGCTCTTCCGGGCGCGGAGGGCACCATCACAATCAAGCACGTGATGGAACCGGTCAAGCCGGGGGAGGCGAGCGAGCGGCCCACTCCGACCGAGCCGCCGCAAACCGCGGAGTCGCCGAATCCTGCGCCTCCAGCGGGATACGGCCGTCGCCCGGCGTGACAGAACGCCGCCCCGCCCGCGCGACCAGCGGGACGATTTCGGAACGCTGGCGATCCGCGTGCAGCCGGCCGACGCCCAGATTCTGATTGATGGCGAGCGTTGGGACGGGTCGGAAGGCGACAGCCGTCTGAGCGTGGAGCTCGCCGATGGTCCCCACCGAATCGAGATTCGCCGAGACGGCTATCGGTCGTATACGGCCAACGTGCGCATCAGGCGCGGGCAGACAGAAACGCTGAACGTCAGCCTCACGCAGTAGCGATCGAGACGGGATCGGGGATCAGGGATCAGAAACCTTCGAACGAGAGTGGAGGTTTCCGGATCCCTGACCGCGGACCCCGGATCCCCTCTGCCATTCTGAATCACGCCGCGCTTTCGCGCGGCTGCGCCGGCAGCGCGATTTCGAAAACCGCGCCGCCCCGTCGTCCACATTGGTCAGCCGTGATCCTGCCGCCGTGCCGCTCCGACAATCGCCTGCACGATAGAGAGGCCCAGACCGCTCCCGGACGAGGCTACGCCGACCGGACCTCGACGGATCGGCTTTGTAGAAGCGATCGAACACGCGGGGCAGGTGCTCCGGCGGGATGCCGGCGCCAGAGTCCGCGACCTGGATGTGGACTCCATCGGCGGTGGCGGACGCACTGAGCTCCGATTGTGCCGCCCTCCGGCGTATGCCGGAGCGCGTTCGAGGCGAGGTTCTGGAGTGCCTGCTCCAGCCGCTGCGGATCGCCGCGGACCTCGAGGTCCGCTGGTTCTGATGCGGCGCTCGATGGTGATCTCCCGTTCCCGAATCGTCGGGCCGTGACGGTCGACGACGCGTCCGAAAGAGGTCCGAGATCGCCACATCCTTGAACGCCAGCGTCCCGCCGCCTCCTTCGAGCCGGGCCAGTTCGAGCAGATTCTCCGATGAGCTCCTCGAGCTTCAGCGGGTTTCGTCGCCGATGATCGCGAAGTACCTGCCGCGCGTCGCGTCATCCAGCTGGAGGTCGGACATGCCGAGTGTTTCCGTGTGACCCACGGATGGCCGTCAGCGGTGTCATCAGTTCGTGCGAGACGTCGGCCAGGAGCTGCCGATCGTGCGCGGTCCGACGCGCCCAGGGCTTTCGCGCGCGCCTCGAGGTCCTCCGCCATGCGGTTGAAGGTCCGCGCCAGCGAGCTGACCTCGTCGCCGCCGCTTTCTACAGCACGGACCTCCGTCTGACCCTGGCCGAGCGCCGAGGCCGCCCGCTCGAGCGCCCGCAGCCGGTTGTGCGTCGGCCTGAAGATCACGAGGGGCAGTGACGACGGCAGCCGACGCCGAGCAGTCCGAGAGCGAACCACGCCAGAGTGGGACCCATCTCCCGGACTGCGACGAACTACGGGCGGCGCTTCGGCCGGAACGATCACCAACCCGACCTCCGAGGCATCCACGAGGATCGGAGCCGACTCGAACCGCCGTCCTCCGCCGCCGCCGCGTCCATCCGGATCGGGCGGACGATCGCCCCATGCGCGGGTCTGGGCCTCGATCGGTCCGCGGTCCGGGTGTAGCGTGGTCCAGGGGGCGGCCCGGCACGGTCCGGTCGCGGACCCCGGCTGTCAGGTGGCGGTCTGGTTCCGGCGGTCCGCCGCGGCCATCGAAACCTCCGCCGCCGCGTCCGCCGTCGCCGCCTCGCCACGGTTCGCCGCCGCGACCCGGGTCCTCGAACCGCCCGCCGCGACGCGCCGCGCGGCAGCACCGCGCGCGCAAAACCCGGCGGGAGCCGATCGAATCGATTCGATCCAAAGCGGCCGTCCTGGAGCACCACGAGGAACGGCTGATAGATGTGCCCGAACTTGTCTCTCAGGTAGGGGTCCAGCGCCAGCGAAGGATCGGCGGCGAGGTCCGGAGCGATTTCAGCCGCGAGATTGGTCGCCAGCTGCTGCGGCGACTTCGACGAGGGTCCGACGATGCGATCGGTGAGCCAGAGGAAGAGGATGACTTACCGCAGGATCGATCACCACGGCGAGCAGCGCGACAAAGCCAAAGGCGATGCGCCAGTAAAGGCTTCGGTACCCAAACGGGCCTGGTGCCGACTGTCATAGGCTACACATCCGCGAACTTGTAACCCGTACCCCACACCGTCAGGATGAATCGCGGCTCGGCGCGATCGTCCTCGATCTTGCGGCGCACCCGCTTGACGAGCGTGTCGACGCTTCGGTCCGTCACGTGCGTGTCCCCGCCCCAGACGCGCTGCACGAGCGCTTCGCGGCTGAACACGATGCCCGGATTGCTCGCGAGCAGGTAGAGCAGGTCGAACTCGCCAGGCCGTCAGCTCGATCTCGCGGCCGTCCAGTCGCGCGCAGGCGCCGCGCGGGATCGACGTCGACGCCGTGCACCGAGACCGGCTTCGCCTGGGATCCGACGCCGCTCGCCAGCTTCGATGCGCGCGGGCGGCGCAGCAGCGCGCGCACGCGCGCCACCAGCTCGCGCACGCCGAGATGGCTTCGTCAGGTGGTCGTCGGCGCCGCTCTCGAGGCCGAGCACTTTGTCGGACTCCTCGCGGCGGGCCGTCAGCATCAGGATCGGGACGTCGCTGTTGGGAGGCTCCGCGCCGGATCGCCCGGCACACGGTGACGCCGTCGAGTCCCGGCAGCATCAGGTCGAGGACGATGACGTCGAACGGCTCCGCCCGCGCGTAGCGCAATCCTTCGTTGCCGTCACCCACGGCCACGATGCGTCAGGCCTTCCAGCCGAAGATGCAGCGCGACCAGGTCTCGGATGTGGGGCTCGTCCTCGACGATGAGGACACGGGCACCCTCCGCGTGTTCCGCAGCCGCCGACTGATCAACTGTCACGTTTCCAGTATGCCGTTGCCCGTTTCCCGCCCGCCATCCTGCCACGGTTTCTTCACAGTCGGGCCATCGCCGCGTCACCGGAACACCGTCTTATGTCGATGAGAGCAGGCGCTGATGGTACCGAGGCTCGGGAGTCCAAGGACCCCGCGCTAGGTTCCTGAGGTATGGCGCGGCTTTCAGAGCCCCGACCCGATTGCAGATCCACGGACCACGGATCCCGACGACAGTTCTCGAGAGGACACGACGTGAGGCATCGAATCGCTATCATCATCGGGATTCTTGCGGTGACGAGGCTTTGTCCGTCGGCGCGTTCTACGCGCGGCGAGGCGAGGCGGCGCCCTCGATCGTCACGGCATCGGTCACGCGCGGGCCGATCGTCAACGCGATCGCGGCGACAGGAACGCTCGAGGCAGTGACGACGGTTCAGGTGGGCAGCCAGGTGTCCGGAACCATCCAGTCCCTCGGCGCCGACTTCAACTCGATCGTCCGCAAGGGACAGGTGATTGCCCAGGCTCGATCCGTCGCTGTTCCAAACGCAGGTCGATTCGGCGCGCGCGAATCTGACCAGCGCGCAGGCTGGACCTCCAGCGGGCGCAGGTGACGTTGGGCGACGCGCGCAGACCAAGGCGACGAGGGCACACCAGCTCGCCCGAGAAGCAGCTGATCCCGGCGACCGACGTCGAGGCGGCGGCGGACGTCGCGGGAGCGACACGGCGAATGCGCAGGTCCGCAGCGCGCAGGCCCAGCTCGCGCAAGCGCGAGCCTCGCTCACCCAGACGGGAGGTCAACCTGCAGAAGACGGTCATTGCCTCCCCATCGACGGCATCGTGATTGGGCGTTCGGTGGATGTCGAGCCAGACGGTCGCGGCGAGCCTGCAGGCGCCCACGCTCTTTCACGCTGGCCGCGGACCTGGGCGAGATGCAGGTCAAGACGAACATCGACGAGTCGGATCTCGGGAACATCCGCGACGGTCAGCCCGTGACGTTCCGCGTAGACGCATACCCGACCAGGACGTTCACCGGAACGGTCATGCAGGTTCGACTGGATCCGGTCGTGTCGCAGAACGTCGTCACTTATGCCGCGATCATCTCGGCGCCGAACCCGGCCCTCGAACTGAAGCCGGGCATGACCGCCAACGTGACGATCGAAGTGGCGCGAAAGACTGATGTTCTTCGCGTGCCGTCTGCGGCGCTGCGATTCAAGCCGACCGAGAGCCGTGTTGACGTCGCTCAATCAGGATCCAAAGGTGCTCGCGCAGAACCGGCCCGGTTCCGGCGGTCGCGTCGGGCAAGGGAGCTGGAACGCGCGGCACCGTCTGGATGTTCGACGGCGCGTTCCACGCGGTGCCGGTAACGACCGGCGTGACCGACGGCGTCAACACGGAAGTCACGAGCGAGGCGCTCCACTGAAGGGACGGCGCCTCGCGACGCGCGTCGCAGACGCGCCGCTGCGACGAAGTCCCCATCGTCGCCGTCCAGTCCGCTGATGCCGCAGCAGGGTCCGCCGCGAAGGTTCTGGCGGGTTTCGAGACTTCAGCCGGCCTCACCCGGCTGAACAGCGCCGGCCGCAGGTGGTCCTCCTCCCTCCGCGGTCGGCGCGTTTTTCTGTACGCGGTTGGCGGCGGCGAAGCGCAGACTGTTGACGTAGATTTCATCACAGCGCTTCTGACTCCCCACGCGAGGATCCGTGAGAAAAGCACTGCTGAGGCCTCCCGGCTCCCCGCTGCGGCGGAGAAACAGCTGAAAGCATTCATCGACAAGTTCGACGGCAAGAATCAGGCTGTGATCCGCGCGACGAGGCGGGCGCTCTGCGCGGCTGATGCCGTCGGCCAACGAGCTGGTATACGACAACTACAACTTCTTCGTGATCAGGGTACTGTCCGACGGAGCGGCCGACCGATTGCGTAGTGTCTATCGCGGCGGCCGCAAACGGCGTGGGGCTGTCGTTCTACTACGGCGCGCAACCTGCCCGACCCGCACAATCTTCTGCTCGGCAGCGGGCCGCCAGAATCGCTTCATCCGGATTCCGTCGGCGGCCGTCTTGAACCAGCCGGAGGTTGATGCGCTCATTGGGGCAGCTTTGGACCAGGCCAGGACACCGATGCCCGCTGGTGGCCGGGGCCGGCTGATCATCCGATCGATCTCCCAGAAACAGCGACCGCGACGGAAGCCCGCCCGCACTAGACATCATGGCATCTTCCCGTCCCGGTCCCGATCCAGCCCGTTTTCATCGGTGCCACCGGCCCGAGGCGGGCTTCCGCGATATCGGCGGCCTCTCTCTGACACGGACGAGAACGATTAGCTATTTTGCTAAATATGCAGATGCTGAGGTGACGGCGACGGAGCTCGAATCAGGCGTTTCGCGCGCTGCGCCGACGAGACGCGGCCGCGACATCCTCCGGATGCTGCGCGATGGTCCCCCGTCGTCGGGTGACATCGCCGCGCGCTTCAGCTCGGAGTTGGCCGACCATCTCCAGGCATCTGGCGGTGCTCCGCGACGCCGGGCCTCGTGGTGACCGAGCGGCACGGTCAAGAGATTCGATACGAGCTGAACACGTCGGTGCTTCCAGGACGTGGTTCGGCAGCTGATCGAGTGGACTCGTCCGACGACCGGCGGCGCCGCACGCCTATCAAAGCCACATCGGACCAGACAGCAGGAGACATGAGATGCGCTCATTTCGATCGCTCCACAGTCTCGTGATCGTGGCGTGGGCCGACGCGCTCGGCGCTGGCGGCTCTATCCGCGGCTCCCTGCAGCAAATCCCGCCGTCGCTGGACCGCGTCAGGTCGCGGTCCCGTCTGGGTGGGTGCGCTGATGGTGGCGTTCTTGCTGCCCACGGCGACAGCCGTCACGCACAGCTCTCCTGCGCTGGCCTCTACGTCCGCCATCCGCTGGACGAGTCTGAGCTCGGCGGCCGTCCTGGCGACCTACGACGCGATCCATGCTGCGGCTCATCGTGTTCGTGATGGGCGTCCATGCAACGCTCCTCGCCGCTTTGCTTGGCATGCTGCACGGACGCGCGTGGGCTGTTCAGATCGTTCCGGTGATGCTGGGGTTGACGGTGATCAGCGTCGGCAACCTCCTTCCGCGAACCCGGCCCAACCTGGCGATTGGCATCCGGACGCCACGCACGTTGTCCGACCGGGCGTTTTGGGTCCGGACGCACCGAATGGCGGGGTTACACGGTGGTGTCGCTTGGCTTCGTGATCGTTCTCGCCGCGATCGCCGTGCCGCCGCCGATCGGTTCCGGATGATCCTTCTGGTTGGTCCACACCGGGGCCCTCGGCATGGGCTGCTTCATGCGCACAGCAGGCACGCACGCAGTCAGATTCCTGGTCCCAGACCACTGATCACTGGCTGTTGCCATGCAGGGCGGGGGCTTCAGTCCCCGCCCTACACCCACAAAGTGAATCTCCTGGCTGTAGTGGTGCAGAGGTGTTAACCAGGAAGCTGACCCTTGCCGATCGTTGATCGGCCGTTGCTGTCCGCGCCCGAGCGGGGCACCGACATTCGACGTAACCGGCTGGGCATTCGAATTGGCGTCTGTGGCGTATTCGTCGGAGTCGGCCTCACGAAATTTGCCACGCATTCGATGTGGGTGCAGATGTTCGCCCAGGATCGGACTCGGCGACTGGTTCCGCTACCTGACCGGCGCCCTTCAAGTCGCTGGTGGCCTGCTGTTCCTGGTTCCCAAGACGATCCACGTTGGGCTCGTGCTGGCCGGAGGGACGATGGTGGGCGCGATAATCGTCCATCTGTTCGTTCTCGGCACCGGCGTAGGGGCGCGATCATCCCGGCGGCTCTCCTGATCTTCGCTGTGGCAGTCGCTGCCCGACGGCCCGACTGAGTCATTACGGCGGCCGCGGGCTTCCACTGACCCGGAAATACCTACGCCTTCCTTCAGCAGCAGAGCGCTCGCGATTTCCTCCCACTCTTCTTCCAGGGTCGCGCGCGCCACGGGCTTCCCGGCGCGGCGATACCAGTAGGCGGCGTTCGACGCGTCACCTTCTTTGCGATGGAGATACGCGTGGATCCAGGCGCCATCGGTAGACTCGATGTCCTGGCCACGCCGGGCGCCATCCCAGTCGCCCTTTCGCGTCGTGCCACAGGGCCAGAGCGGCGCCGGCAGAGCCTCGAGGAGGGTCTCTCGGCCGTCAGCGCTGCTTTTGAAATCTGCCAGCGTTTTCACGAATCAGAAGATACCTCTTTGCGGGGCGGCAGGTGTATCCTCAGAAGAGCGGTCGCGCGCGCTGTGCAGTCATAGCGCCGACTTCGCGCCTTGGAGGACCTGGCTTGACGGCACGGCGAATCCGAATCGCAGCGGTGCTTTCGTCCTCAGCGTCCTCGCGCCTCGACCCGCGGTCCTCGCGCAGCGTCTCAATCCATCGGGCCAGCCGAGCGACACGCCTGTCGCGGGCGTCTCCGCTCGCCCGCCTGCCGTCAGCATCCGCATCAACGTCGTCGTCACCGACAAGCGTGGGCGATCGTTGCTCGATTTGAAGCCCACCGACTTTCAGCTCGACGACAACGGCGTCGCGCAGTCGCTCGCATCAGTGGAATTGCGGACGCCAGCTCGCCCTTCGGCCGTGACCGCCGCACCGGTCACGTCGATTCAGACGGATGACGGACGAGCGGAAGGCGGCGCAGGAGGCAGGCGCGCGAGTATTTGCGGTGTTTCTCGACGAGTTCAACGTCACCCCGGGCGTGAACAGCGAACGCGTGCGGGATGCGGCACGGCGATTCCTTCTGACTACGTTCGCCCGGGTGATCTCATTCACGTCCTGAAACCGCTCGATCCGGTGAGCGGCTTCCGCTTCACTCGCGATCGTGATGCGGCCCGCGCGGTGATTGAGAAGTTCGAGGGCCGAAAAGCGGGACTACACCGCACGAACTCCGTTCGAAACACAATACTTCGGACATGCGCCGGAAGGCGGTCGAGAACGCCCGCGCGCAGATCGTGACCTACCTGGGCTGCGCGAGCTGACGATGAAAATCGGGGACTTGAATCCGACAAGAGGCGCCCTGGTCCTCATCAGCGAGGGCTTCGTGAAGGGGCCAGGCGCCGAGCGAAGGCGCCTTCCCGACTGGCAGAAGTCTGGCCCGCGCGGCAAGCCACTTCAGTCTGCCGATTTACGCGCTCGATCCGCGCGATCCTCCGCCGATATCGGACGACCCGGCGGCGCCGACGACTCAGGATCGCGGCCTCGACACCTTGCAATCGATCGCCGCCCAGACCGGTGGGGAAGCTGTCAGCGACGGTCGCGAGCTGCTGCCGGCGCTCGCGCGAATGTCGCGCGACCTGGACGGATATTACGTGCTGACGTATCAGCCGTCCCAGGCGACCGACGGGCGCTTTCCATCCGATCGCCGTTCGCACTACACGGAAGGACGCCCAGATCCGCGTGCCATCTGGATACTGGTCGCCGCTCAGCAGCGAGTGGCGGACGTGGCTCGAGCGCTCGTCCGCGCCCCCGGGGCCGTCGGCACCAGTTCGAGCGCTGCGCAGGAGCCGGTTGATCGACACCTGGTATGGATTCGAGCGAGGTGACGACGGCCGGCTGGAATTCGTGTTCACGTGGGAGCCGACAGCCGCAGGCACGGCACTTCGCCCGCAGCCGCGCGTGGTGGTCCTGAAAGCGTCGACACCTCAGGGCACGGCGCTCTTCGAGCGTGAACTCCATGCGGTGGCACCGCCCGGACAGGGCGGCGCTGACGATCGCGCGTTGTTCGCCGTCCCGACCGGCCGCATGCAGCTGGATCTGGAGCGTGCGCGGCGCGGACGGCACCGTGCTCGACACGGGCGCCCAGGACGTGGAGGTGCCGGCCATTCGTGGCGCGGGCCCCGCGCTCCTGCAGCCGCAGATCGTGAGGGCGAGAACGGCCCGTGACTTTCGCACTCTCTCGAATCAGCCCGCCGCGGCACCGTCGCCGGGCTGCAGACGTTCAGCCGAAGCGAGCGCCTGTTGATTCGGGTGCCCGCCTACAACCCGGACGGCGCGTCGGTGACGGCCTCGGTGGTCGTCTCCAACATGAAGGGAGCAAACCATCCGCTCCCTCGATCAGGTGCCGTCGAACGGCAGCGCACAACAACTCGACCTTCCGCTCGCTTTTCTCGCGCCCGGTGAGCACGGGATCGAGGTCAAGGTCATGAGTCCGACGGGCGTTGCGCGTCAGCTGATCCGGTTCCGACTTGTCGGATGATCCTGAAACTTTTCTCAAAGGCCGAGCCCTGGTCCCACCAGCTGATGCGAATCGTGGTCGGCCTCGTCTTTGCCTGCCACGGCGCGCAGAAGTTGTTCGGTGTGCTCGGTGCCGATCGTGTGTCGCTCCTCACCCAACGAGGCGCCGCAGGGATCACTGGAATTCTTTGGTGGCCTCCGTCGCGGCGGGCGTCGCGGTGACGCCCGTTGCGTTCATCTGTAGCGGCGAGATGGCCGTGGCGTTCTTCCAGAACCACTGGCCGAAGGGATTCTGGCCAATTCAAAATGGTGGGAGCTCGCAGTTCTCACTGCTTCGTCTTCCCACATCTCCACGCGCGGAGCGCGATAGCCGGCTGGACGAAGACCCTTACAAGAGGAAGGGGAGGACGGGAGGGTACACGGATGATTAGATGCATGCCGTCACTCTGCGCCGGCGAAGCGCGGCTGAGTGAGTGCGAGGCCCGAACGCGAGCACGACGTCTTTTTCCCGTGTTCGCGTTCGGGCCTCGCCACTCACTCTGGCGCCCGGCGGTCGCCGGGCGCGAGCCGCTGCGATTCTCAATTCGAAAGTTCCTCTCGTCCTTCCTCCCATCCTCCTGTAACGGTTTTCCTAGCGTTCAGATGCCCGCAAAACCGCTCCTGCCGCCGCCTTCGAGCGTCTCGTCCTTCTTCGCGAAACAGAATCGCAGGACTCGTGGCGCCTGTCGCTCGATGGCAGAAACGGCGACGTCGGGATCGACGCGACGCCGTGCTTCCTGGTCAGCCGCACGCGCGAAGTCCGCGTCCGCGCTCCGTCGTGATCGCCGAGTAGTCCATCAGCTGGAAGTAGCTGCCGCGGCAGTGCAGCGGCGTGAACCGCGAGTCCGTCCATCAGCCGCAGAAACAGATCGCGCTTGCGCCTGATAGAACGGCGACAGCTCGCGAAGTCCGCGCCCGTGCGCCAGAAAGTCCGGCCAGCGCGTGCTGGCACCGGCGTGCTGGTCGAGAAGCGTCACGAACTGGTGGACCTTCCGGAGCTCCGTCGTCAGCGCTGCCGGCGCGACGCGTAGCCGACTCTTCCAGCCCGTCGTGTGATAGGTCTTGCCGAACGACCCGACGACGAAGCTGCGAGCGGCCAGCTCGGGATGGCGCGCCATGCTCTCGTGCCGCAGCGCCGTCGAAGATGATGTGCTCGTAGACCTCGTCGCTGACGATGAGGATGTCGGTGCCGTCGACGAGCGCGGTCAGCGCCGCGATGTCGTCGGCGGCGAGGATCGGCGCCCGTCGGATTGTGCGGCGTGTTGATCATCAGCAGCCGCGTCCTCGGCGTGATCGCACGCGCGGACGGCGTCCCAGTCGACCGCGTAGTCGGGATACGCGCAGCGAGACGCACGACCGGCGATGCCGCCGCTCAGCTCGATCGCCGGGCACGCACGAGTCGTAGCACGGCTCGAGGACGATGACCTCGTCGCCGGGATGCACGACAGCGGCGACCGCGTCGAAGATCGCCTCCAGTGCCGCCGGAAGTGACCGTCACCTCCGTTGTCGGGATCGTAGCGCCGCGCCGTAGAGTGACGGCTGACATTCGCGGCGATCGCCTCGCGCAGCGCCGGCACGCCCTGCATCGGCGCGTACTGATTGCGCCCGGCGCGCATGTGCCGCGCGACGGCTTCGACCAGCGCCGGATCGCAGTCGAAGTCGGGGAAGCCCTGCGACAGGTTGATCGCGCCGACGTCGGCCGCCAGGCGCGACATCACCGTGAAGATCGTCGTGCCGACGGATGGCAGCCGGGACGCGAGTTCGATCACGCAGGCCTCCACCTCGAACACACCGCGTCTCGCGGATTCTTGCGCACCTCGTCCCACGCGAAGTGCCGCCCGTTCATCGCGACGTAGACCCGGCCGGAGCACCTGCGCGAACGACAGCGCGCTGCCCGAGGTTGAACAGCCCGTCAGAGCTGCCGAACGGCGTAGGGCACCATCGCGCCGGTCAGACGATGGTCTTGTCGTCGAGCCCGGCCTGCGCGCGAGCGCCCGCGCGGTCTCGACCATCGTGTCGGTGCCGTGCGTGACGACGAGTGCGACGGCTCCGCTCGCGTCGCGGCAGCGACGCGACGATGCTGCTGCGCGGCCTCGCTCGTCCATGGTCGAGGCTGTCGACCATCATCACGGTCTCGATCGTCATGTCGAGCCGGCATCGTCCGCGTCGGCAGCATCTCGGCGACGTGCGTGTCGCGAAAGAACAGCCGGCCGGTCAGCTCGTCGTATTGCTTGTCGAACGTGCCGCCGGTCACGAGGATGGCGAGAGGTTGGGCCATTGTGTCGGAGTGTCGGGGGGATCAGGAATCAGGAATCAGGGATCAGGGATTCGGGATCCGGGATCTGGGATCCTTCTGTCCGGGGTTCGAAACCCCGAATCTCGGACGAGGTTACCGAGTTTTTCGATCCCCGATCCCCGACGACCGATCCTCCTCGCACTGCCTGACGACGGCTACTCGCAATACCCGGCACCATTTTGGTCCGAGTCTCCAGCTCTTTGTCAGCCCTTCCGTGAGCTCCCTTCACGGGCGGAAGGCCTTGACGCTCAAAGCCTTACGCGTTCCGGGCGTGCCGGCCGGCACCGGGCTTTGCGATACCACCGGGCGGGAGTGAATTCCATGCCGTCGCAGCTTCATTTCGGCTCTGGATTGGTGTGCTCGGGTTTTTCATCGTGCGCCGCCGTAGCGCGCGCAAGAGCAGGCCTCGCGCAAACGCGCGAGCCTCCGATCTCTCACCGAACTCCGATGCGGTTCGCTTGTCACGGGCGGGGCTGATGCCCCGCCCTCTCGTTCTCCAGTGGGCAGCCATGCCAGTGAACGCGCGCAATACAAACGTCAAAGTACACCCCCTGAACAGGCCGCGCCGCCGTATCGCGGCACTTCCGCAGTTCGCTGCCGGATTGTCCGGGAACGGACGCCCGACGCGCCGGAGCCGGCCGCTCGTCGCCGCGCCCCGCCGCCGGTCTTCCGCCGCGGGCCCCACTCTTCTCGCCCGCCGACACCATCGCGGCCACTGGGCACGACCATCTCGACGCGGCCTGAACCTGGCCTTGGCCTTTCGCGGCCTTGGGTCCGCGTAACATCTGCAGCAGATCGTCGGACGACGAGGAGCGACGCGGCGGAGGCGATCGGGGATAGTCCGGCGGCAGCGCTGCGATGAAGCCGCTGACGATCCGCGCCGCCGACGTCGAGCTGTGACCGCCCAGCGTCGCATCGGTCCATCGCTTCGGGAAAGAAGATGTCGCCGGTCCGCTGAATCTCCGCTGAAGCATCTCGAGGCTCACGGCGACGTACTTCGGACGCTGCGGCGGCGCAGCGGATGATGCAGGTATGCCAGCCCCTCGAGCACCCACGGCTCGCGTCGTCGATTGCTCACGTCCTTCAGGTCTCGAAGAACGCGTCGCCGCGCTCGACTGATCGGCGGAGAGCGCGGCCTCACGAACTGCGAAGCGGGCCTTGCGGTCGAGGATTCTCGCGTGCGGGTCAATTGCTGTCGAGGATTTCCTGCCACGCCGGTACTTCGCGGACGGCGAGCTCCAGCGCGAGCGTAGATGTAGTCAGGCTCGGCGAGCGGCAGGCCGGGCACCATCGATCCGTCTTTCTCCAGACTCGCTCGAGCCACTCGACTACCGGCTGGCTGCGCGGCGGTATCACGCGCAGCGCCGAGAACCACGCCGACTTCAGGCTGGCCGTCGTCGCATGATCGAGTCCCGGCGCGCAGCAACCGCTCGAGCTGACGGCGAGGTGGCATCGCCGGGCCGGAGTGTCCAGAAACATCCAATACGTTTGGACGGCGTAGCCAAGTACTCGAGCGACGTTGAGCTCGTCCGCTCGATCGGCAGGCACGCGCAGGGCGAGCGCCATGATCGCGGCCGGCGCCACGCGCCCGTCGAGCATCTGTTCCCACAGCGTGACCCACGCCGCGCCTCGAGGTCAGCGGGTCGCCGATTTCTGGCAAGGTGGGCGAGCAGATACGCGAGGCTGGTGTCGTCGAGCGCGAAATCCCGTAGCCAATGCCGCCGCCCGTTTGGCAGCACGAAGTCAGCGGAGCCGGCATCCCGCTAGCCTCCGGCACTTCCGTGGCGGCCGCCGACAGCCGGACTGGCAGCTACGCGCGATGCTCTGCGATCCGACGAGACGATGCACCTGCAGCCGCTGATTCCAGTTCAATCCTCGCCGCGGACACCGGATCGCGCTGCTGAACGCACGAGACGCGTGATGCGTCCGCCACGAGACCTGCAGCTCGGTGGTGACGGTGGGCCGTCCCGCCTCTTCTACCCAGGCACGGCTCCAGGCTGCGAGGTCCTCGTGGCGTGCGCCGGTCGAGCAGCGAACAATCAGATCGGACCAGGTGGCGTTGGCGAACGCGTGGTCGCGGAGGTACTCGCGCAGGCCGTCGCGAGAACGACTCCTCACCAAGGATGCCTTCGAGCTGGCGCATGACGATCGGCGCCTTCTGGTAAATGATCGCGCCGTACAGGCTGCCGGCCTCGTTCAGGTTGTCGAGCGGCTGCCGGATCGCGTTCGTCCCTGCGCGTGCGATCGACGTCGTAGGCTGCCGGGTAGTGCGTGAGCAGGAACCGCAGCTCGTGATTGATCTCCGGAAACGACGGATTGACGATCTTCGCCGCCATGAAGTTGGCGAAGACCTCCTTCATCCACACGTCGTCGAACCACCGCATCGTCACGAGATCGCCGAACCACATGTGCGCGAGTCTCGTGCGCGATCACGCTGGCGCGGCCGAGCTTCTGGTTCTGCGTCGCCGACTCGATCGAGCAGCAGGCCCGACGCGTTGTAGAAGATCGCGCCGGCGTGTTCCATGCCGCCGAACTGGAACGACGGGCACCAGCAGGAAATCGAACTTGCCGAACGGATACGGGATCCCGTGTAGCGCTCGAGCCAGGCCAGCGATGCGGCGTGGAGATCGAAGATGGCGTCGCGGTTCCGCGCGACCTTCGCGGCGTCGGTCTCGCGGTGGAACATCCGGAACGTGCGTCCTGCCCGTTCTCCGGTCTCGATCGAGAACTTGCCAGCGGCAAACGCGAACAGGTAGCTGGGCAGCGGAGGTGTTTCCGCGAATCCGACTTTCACGACTCCCGACGACTCCTCGCGCGCGGTTTCGGCGCCGTTGGCGAGCACCTGCCAGCCTGACGGCACGTCGAGCGCCAGAGTCCACCGGGCTTTGAGATCGGGTTGATCGAAACAGGGAACGCGAGGTGGGCGCGTGCTGGCACAAACAGCGTAGCACGAAAGTCCGGGTTGCGGTTGAGGGACGCGTCGCCCGCCAGAAACGCGAGTCGGACTTCGTTCGAGCCTGCGTGCAGATCCGCGGCGGGCAGCATCACGTGTCCTCGACGACATGGGGCTCTACCGTCCGTCCGTTCACCAAGAGGGAAGTGATGCGCTGCGCTGGCTCGGAGAAGTCGAGCGGAAGCGGCGCAGAGGCCTCTTTCAACTGGAAGCGGATCGTGCTGCGGCCGGCGAGTGGCTCCGTTGCCGCTGCAGGAATGGTGAAATGCAAAATCATACCGGAGATCCGGATATCCGGCCCGCCCGGGCACTGCGCGAGCGTCAGTGGTACGCCCGTGTCAGGCACGCCGTTCGATGGGACGGCTTGGAGCATTGCGATCAACCACAGTGCAAGAAACGTGGGCATCACCTTCCAGCTGCCAGTTGCCTGCGTTCCGGTCGCCGGCACTCCTCCGCACATTGTAAGTTGAGCGCGGCCGCGCAAAGTGCTCAGTCCCATGCTACTGTTTGCGCACACCAAAACAGTTGAAAGGAGTGCGCAATGAAGAGACTCGGTGTGGCCGTCACGCTCTTCGTCGTCCTGACCACTACGGTCTGTTTGAGGGCGCAGCAACCGTCCTTCGCCGGCACGTGGAGCTCAATCTGCCAAAAGTCAGCTTTCCGGGCAGACGCTTTCGGTCGGAGAAAGGCGGCGTCCGGGCTGATGCACTTCGACACTCAGGGATTCGCCTACGACTTCGATCTGAGCGGAAAGGACTTTCCGACGCCGGACGGCGGAGCGGCGGCCTGGAAGGAAGTGAACCCGAGACGCCTGGGAAGCCACGATCAAGATGAATGGAAAGGTGATCGCCACCTACAGCCTCGCGTTGAAGGGCGACGCGCTGACGGCGGTCATGAAGGCCACAAACCCGGAAGGTGGGCGGTGGAGCAGACGTCCACGTGGAGTCGCGTCTCGGGCGGGCCGGGCTTCCTGGGCAAGTGGAAGTCGACCGAAGTGAAGGGCGCGGCGACGACGATGGAAATCGCGCTCCGAGGGTGCAGAACGGCATCACGGTGAGGTATCCGGAGTTCCAGGCCGCCTGCAAGGCGAGCCTGGACGGCAAGGACTACGCGATTACCGGAGCAAGGAGCCAACATGAAGCAGACGCTCGCTTTCGAGAAGACAGGAGCGAATGCTATCAAGATGACGACCAAGTTGAATGGCAAGCCGTTCTATGTCGACGTGCTGACGCTGTCGGCCGACGGCAAGACGCTGACCGACGAGGGAACCCCGTCGCCCGTGAGAGGAGCCGATGAAGGCGGTGTACGGAAGCGGTAGTGGAGTCAGGGGTCAGAATTCAGAATAGGGAATTCAGAATACTGCTGTTCACAGGCGCCGCCTCGAGGCGGCGCGCTCAGGTGAGCATTCTGACTCCTGAGTTCTAAATGCTGAGTTCTGACGGTTAGCTCCTGTTCAGTGCTTGGAGCCGGATCGAGCCGCGTCGCTCTCCGCGCCGGGATGATGCACGCGGCGAGCGTGACGGCCCGAGAGCAGACTGGTAATCCCCACGAACGTCACCGGATCGGTTGGCGAGATCTGCACGACGAGCGACTGCATCACGAACGTGACGCCCCACCCTCCAAGCAGCCCGAGCGGGTGAGCCCGATAGCGAGCTGCCAGCAGCCGCTTTTGAGGATCAGCCAGGACACCTGCTTGGGCTGGGCCCCAGCGCCATGCGGACGCCAATCTCCGATGTGCGCTGCGTCACGGCGTGCGACGTGACGGCGTAGTATGCCGACGGCAGACAGCACCAGCGCAGTCGGTGCGAATATCGAGAACATCGATCCGAAGACAACGCTGACGGCCACTTTTGCTGCATCGCAAAGCTCTTCGTCGAGCGCCTTCAGGTCAGAGCATCGGCTGATCCCGGTCGACTTCCTGGATCGCCTGACGCACGCGTCGACGCGATCGACGTCGGCGTTCCGGCCGCCCGCACGAGGATGGCGGTGCTCCCGGGCGATCGCTGCCGGAACGGCTGATACGCCACCGGATCGGGATCGGCGTTCTGAGGATTCGCCTGTCGGACGCTGGGCACGACACCCACGATCGTCAGCCACGGATTGGCGTCTTTTTCGCTCGCGGATCGGTGCGATTGCGGAACCGCTTTGCCGAGCGCCTCCTCGCCTGGAAAAAGCGCGCCACGAACTGTTCGCTGACGACGACCGTTTCCGATCCGGGCATCGCCGTCCCGATCGCGCAAGAGCCGCCCGCGTCGAAGCGGAATGGACAGCGCGTCGAAATACCCCGGGCTGACGAAAACGAATGCGCCACGCAGGGTGGTCTTTGGATCCGGCGCCGGCCGTCCTTCGAATTCGATCTGTCGCCCGTCCCCACCTTCGAGCGGGCAGCCTCGTTGCCGTCGCCACCGCGCTGACACCCGGCACGGTGCCCAGGCGCGCGAGCAGCGCGTCATAGAACTGCTGCCGCTTCTCCGCCGTCGGGTGGCGGCCGGCGGACAGGGTTCGTGCGCATCTTGAGGATATGGGCCGTCTCGACGCCGAGCTCCATGGAGTACGCTTCAGGAGCTCCGAATCATCGAGCCGGCGCCGGTGAGGACGCACGAGGGTCGAGTGTCAGCTCGGCGATCACCATCGCGGACGTCAGACGGCGCGCCTTGGCGCCGCCCGACTAGCCGCGCGCGCCTTCGCCGAGAATCTCGTTGACGTTGGTCCGCGACACCTGCATCGCGGGCGCGATCGCCCGAACAGGACTCCCGTCGCCAGGCAGACCAGGGCCATGAAACCGAACACCGCAAAGTCCATCGTGAACTTGATCCAGTCAGGGCTTGCCGACGTCGCGACGGCGAGCGTCGAACAGCCGGACGCCGACGTACGACAGCGATAGGCCGAGCATGTCCCCCAGGCAAGCGAGCAGCGTGCTCTCGACGAGGAGCTGCCGGACGACCCGGGCGCGGCTGGCGCCGAGCGCAAATCGGACGGCTACCTCACGTGCCGCGCTTGCTCGAGCGCGCGAGCAACAGGTTCGCGACGTTCGCACACGCGATGAGGAGCACGAAGCCGACCGCCCCCATCAGCGCGAGGAGAGACGGTTCGAATGCGTCCGGGCGTTGAAGCGTTCGTTGAACGTCATCACGGCGGCGTCGGATCCTTGTTCGTATCGGGACACTCTGCTGACGGAGGCGGGCGGCAATGCCTGACATTTCCGCCTGCGCGGTCGAGCAGGTCGCGCCAGGTGCGAGTCGGCCGAACACGCCGAGCGAGCGAACGTCGCGCTTGGTCAGCAGATCATCCTTGGCCACGAACGGGTCCACACATCAGGCGTTGGTGGGAATCGTACCCTCCGGCATGACGCCGATGACTACGGACGCGATGTCGTTGGATCTTGATCGTCTTGCCGAAGAATCGCCGGGTCGCTTGCGTATCGGTTCTTCCAGACACGAGTAGCCGAGGATCACGACGGGCGGCGCTTCAGGCACGGTCTTCCCCGGGAGCAAAGTCGCGGCCCAGGGCGGTGGCTGACGCAGCGGCTGGAACGTGTTCGCTGAGACGCTCGCACCGGAGAATCGTTCGGCGGAGCGGCCGGACTTCGCTGACGTTCATCGTCGTCGGCGAGAGGACAGCTACGCCCTCGAAACGCGTGCGCCCTGGGCGCGCCAGTCCTCGAAATCGAGGAAGGAGACGCTGCGGTCGTCCTGGTGGAGATGCTCGGCCGTTGAGATAGAGGAGCTCGTCGGGGTGATCGAAGGGTAGACCCGGATCAGCACGGCGTTCACGAAGGTGAAGACCGTGGTGTTCAGGCCGATTCCGAGTCCCAGGCGCCAGCGCCGCGACCAGCGTGAACCAGGGTCCTTGATGAGGAGCCGGCAGGCGTAGCGGGACGTCCCGGAGCAGGGGTCATCTGCCGCCATACGAGCGGCAATCCCAGGCAGTTCCGTTATCGCCTGAGATGCCCCATGTTACAGTGGCGAATACTCCTGGAGCGCTGCATCAAACGTGAGCTGGCCGCTACTTCCACCGTCCTATGGGCGTCAACTCGGCCCAGGCCCGCCGGATCGAGCTGGCGAGCGACCGCCGCATCGAGAGCGGAACAAGATCACCTACCGGCTGTCGCACTGGCCCATCTGGATTTTCGCTGTTCTTCATCGCGCCAGGACCCTGACCTTCGATCTCGTTCAATCACGGCTTCGATTCGCGAATCGTGCTGTGGCTGGGCGTCGTGTTGCTGGGGACCGGCATTGCCGCTCTCTTCGGAAGCTCGGCGTCGAGCCGGGCCTATCATCGCAGCTTCACCGAGGATCGGCCGAATCCACTCTATCGTCGGATCTGCTACACCCTGGCGTGGAGCGAGGTGATTGCGTTCGCCGTGCTCAACATCGCCGGCCTTGCGACTGCGGTCCTGACAGGCGCCTGGCGGCTTCGCCAGATGTACGAGGTCGCCTACTTTCCGATCGTCATTTCGATCTGGGTGATGGGAGCTCTGGGACGGCTGCCGCGGGTGAAGGCCGTCCACGCAGGGACAGGGCCACGAACGCCGCTACTTCTACGGTTCTGTCTGGGCGGTCTGCATCGCTCAGCCCATCCCTGGTGGGCGCTTTGGAGGGGTTGCCGCCCATGCCCGCTGGGCTGGACGCTCTCAAGCTGACCGATTTTCATCCGGGATCTCGCCTATGTCGGCAACGGCTCGTCGGGGCCTGCTGCCCAGGACCCGGCCGATCGTTCCGGGAGAGCTGGCCGTTTCCGACTGAGGAATGGGGAGCCCTCGAGACTACGAGAGAAGTTCTTTCTACAGGGAGGTAGGGAGGAAGGGAGGATGAGCACCACAACCATGGACGATCGCGGCGTCATCCTGACCTGTCCGCACCTGCGAGGCAGCGCCGCGTCCCGTGCCGGCCGGTGCGGCCGTTGTGGAGCACTGCGCGGCCACGGGCGAGCCGATCGAAGTCGAGCACGGCGGCGTTCGACGCTGGTCGAAGGACTCGAAGCTGCCGGTTGTCGGTGGATTTCTGGGCACCGTGGTGCGGCCCCTGCCGCATGGTCGCGCCGGAGCTCGCGAAGGTAGCGGCCGCGAGCGCCGCTACGCCATTGTCAAAGTCAACACGGATGCGCTACCCGAGCTCGGAGACCGGTGCGGGATCCGCTCGATCTGACCATGGCGGTCTTCTCCGGCGGCAAAGAAGTGGCGAGGACGGCGGGCGCCCGTCCGGCGGCGCGGAGATCGAGGGAGTTCGTCAGGCAGGCCCGCGGGGCGCTGACTCTCCGTCAGCTGCGATAGCATCGGCTGATGGCCCCCGGCGCGGCTCGCGCCCGCCATAGCTTCGCAGCCTGCGCGGGAAGCTGCGCGTTCGTAATCGAGGCGGTATCCGCTTCGCGATTGTTCCAGTTGCCGAAGCGATCGAAGCGGTCGCGCAGCCGGACGCCGCTCGACAGTGCCGCAATCGACGCCCTCGCGACTGCCGTTTGGCCCCGAACTACGTAGTCGACTCGACATCCGCGATCTGCGTCGCCTGCCGATGAGACGACGCCCGGAGTTGCGCCTCAGCGTAGTACGCCTCGGCGGTCAGACGAGATCGTCGAAGCATGCGACGGATGTCTTCGGCGCGCCGCTCTCGTTCAATCGTTCACCGGCGGACGAACGGCCGCGGATCCTGCGCGGGATGGTCTCACCCGCCGACGGACAACCGCCTCAAGACGTTCTTCACCGAGCGGCGAGGTCCGCTACGGCGACGCCACGTTTCAGGGCAAGGGCTTCCGCTCGCTCGGGCAGGAGGCGATCTACGCCGCCGGCGATCCGGCTGCGGCGCGGCGAGTCGTATCGCGCGGCCGACGGCTGGCGCGGCGACGTCGTCGCGCCGATGATCCGCGACCTGGGCGTCGACGCCTGGCGATGCGGCCCGGCAGCCGGAGACGGTCCGCATGGTCGCTGTCGGCGCAGATGGGCAAGGCCGGGCCCGCCGATGGACGGCAAGGATCTGCACATCGGCGACTTCGACTGCGGGCTGCTGCCGGCGACCGCGCCGCTCGCGAGCGGCGCGCTGACGATCGCCGGCATGGCGATGGCGTTCGCGCGCGAGGGATCGGGCGCGTCGCGATCTCGTTGATCGGCGAGGGCGGCATCGTCGCTCGGCGAGTGGCACGAGGCGATCAACCTGTGCGCCGCGCGGCAGCTGCCGGCGGTCTTCTGCGTGCAGAACAACCAGACCGCGCTCTCGACGCCGGTGCGCGAGCAGTCCGCGGTGCGCGTGTTCGCCGACAAGGCGATCGGCTACGGCGATGCCCGGGCGTGACGATCGACGGCACCGATCCCGACGAGATCGCCGCGGCGTTCGCGTGGGCGGTCGAGCGGGCGCGCGCGGCGGCCGCGGCCCGACGCTGATCGAGCTGGTCGCGATGCGGATGTGCGGCCACGCGCATCACGACGACATGCTGTATCTCGGCACGAGACGCGCAGCCGTCGTGGGACTATCCGCCGCTGACGGACCAGGGCTACGCGGACCGCGACCTGTATGCGTTCTGGGCGGCGCGCGATCCGATTCCCGCCTACGCGGCGCGGCTCGAAGCGGACGGCGCTCATCGACGCGCGGCGACCTCGATCGCGCTGCAAGCGCGAGGCCGAAGCGCTGGTCGAGAGCGCAGGCGCAGCCGGTGATCGCGGCGGACTGGCCGGACGCCGGCGACGCCGGCGCCGGCGTGCTGGCGGACGAGCCGCCGCGGCGCGCGTCGAAGTGCTCGATCCGCGCGGTGCGGCGACGCGATCGATCTCGATCCGCGCGCTGCCGCCGGTCGATCGCAGGCCCGCCGTTCGATCCGGACGGGCGGCACGTTCCTCGACGCGCGTGATGCATCGGCGTCGGCGACGCGCTGCGCGCCGATCCGCGCGTCTTCGTCTTCGGCGAGGACGTCGGCGGGCACTACGGCAACGCCTTCCTGCTGCTGCGGCCGCTGCTGGAGGAGTTCGGCGATCGCATCCTCAACTCGACGCTCGCCGAAGGCGCGGTGCTCGGCGTCTGCGTCGGCGCGGCGCTCGCGGGCCAGCGGCCGATCGGCGAGATGCAGTTCAACGACTTCGTCGCGACCGGCTTCAACCAGCTCGTGAACAACGCCGCGAAGATCCGCTACCGCTGGGGCGGCGTCGGTGCCGATGGTCGTGCGCATGCCGTGGGGCGGCCTGCGCCACGCCGGGCCCGTACCACAGCCAGAACACCGAGCCGTGGTTCTACCGCACGCCCGGGCCTGAAGATCGTCGTGCCGTCGACGCCGCACGACGCGCGCGCGCTGATGGCGTCGCGCGGTGGCCGATCCGGATCCGGTGCTCTACTACGAGCACATCGCGCTCTATCGCGATCCGCGGATCAAGCAGGCGCTCGCCGGCGAACGCCGGCGCCGATGCCGATCGGCAAGGCGCGCGCTGCGCCGCGCCGGCGACGATCTCGCGATCATCTCGTACGGCGCGTACGTCCACGTCGGCGCTGCGCGTCGCCGAGCGGCTCGCCGCGGACGGCATCGAGGCGAGCGTGCTCGATCTGCGCATCGCTCGCGCCGCTCGATCGCGACGCGCTGCTCGCCGTCGCGCGCCACTGCAGCCGCGTGCTGATCGTCCACGAGGACTCGCGCACCGGCGGCATCGGCGAGAGCCTCGCCGCGATCATCCAGGAAGAGGCGTTCGAATCGCTCGACGCGCCCATCCGCATCATCGGCGCGCTCGACACGCCGGTGCCGTACTCGCCGCCGCTCGAAGAGTTCTACCTGCGCGGTGAGGCCGAGATCGACGCGCGCCGCGCGCTTGCTCGCCGCGTATTGACTTCGCCTGGCCCTGAGGCTTCGCTGGTCCTGTTTGAATTTCTTCGGCCGAGGCCGAGCCCCGAGCGCCGATCAGCGCGAGTTTCCCAGCGTCGCCATGTCGATCACATGGCGGAAGCGCACTCTCCGCCGCCATGCGCTCGAACGCCTCGTTCACCTGATCGATGCGGATCAGCTCGACCTCCGGCTGGATGTCGTGCATGGCACAGAATCGAGTACCTCGCGTCTCGGGCAGTGCCGCCGATCGAGCGATCCCGGCGAAGCTCCGACGTGCGGGAAGGCGGTCGCTGGCGTTGTCGATGCCGGGTTCGAGCGGCTCGAGCGCCCCGACGAGCGTAAAGATGCCGTCGCGACGGACCACACGCCAGGTAGGGGTTGACGTCGTGGGCCGACGGGAATCAGTCGACAGGATGAAGTCGAAGGTGAGGGCCTGGGCGGCCATAGCCGCCGTGGTCGGTAGACATGATGAAGCCGTCGGCTCCCGAGCACCGCGGCAGCGCCGCGCTTCACGTTCGACGTCGTCGAAGACGTGCACGCGCGCGCCGAGCGCCTTCGGCAATCCTCACCGCCATGTGCCCGAGGCCGCCCAGCCCGACGATGCCGACTTTCTGTCCGGGGCCGACCTTCCAGTGACGCAGCGCGCGAGTAGGTCGTGAGGCCGGCGCAGAGGATGGGCGCGGCGCGGGCGGGTCGAGCGCGGCCGGGATGGTGCAGCACGAAGCGGCTGCGGCGCGACGATGACGTTCGAGTAGCCGCCGAACGTGTTGTGGCCGATTCGGCCTGGCTCGGGTCCGTTGTGAGTGAAGGGCGGCCCGATCGGTCCCCTCACAGTACCTTGATTTCAGCCCTGCCAAAGCATAGGCGTCGCATTCACGGCAGGAATCACCAGCGCTCCGACGCCGGCCGATCACCCCGATGGAACGGTGACCTCTCGCTACGCCGACGCGGGCGACGCGCCTGCGGCGATTTGGGTGTCCAGGACGCACGGGTGAGATCGTGTTCCCCCAATCGTTCCTGACCTGATGGAGATCCGAATGGCATACACCGTGGGGATCTCGATGGCGACATCCTGCGGTCGGGATTCCGCCTTGCGAATCTCATCGGGCCGAAGAGCGCCGACCGTAGACCGTTCGCCACCAGACAATCCTCGAGCAATACGTAA
>ERZ1370068.4137-contig-3226_pt1 | contig 31115 bp, 53 predicted proteins | sample MGYA00561227_ERZ1370068 | MGnify/ENA primary metagenome ERZ1370068 (study PRJEB38410, sample SAMEA6850437) | metagenome | study: Metagenomic assessment of the ecological functions of the soil: analysis of the soil microbiota associated with the...
CCATGAGCGCACTCACCTGCGGCGTCGATATTGGGTCCACTAACGTCAAGGTGATATTGGTGGACGAGCGCGCCCGCGCGGTTTGGACCAAGGCAGTTCCGACACCGCGCGCTTCCCGATGACAGCGGCGTAGCGACCGATGTGCTTCGGCTGGTCGCGATGATTGAGGAAATGATCATCGAAGGTTGGCGGACACATGGCCGATCCCTGCCACTTCAAGCGATCGCTGTCGTAGGAGTAGGTGAAGACGGGAGTAGGTGTCCGCGCCGACCTTACGCCACTAGGCCTTGCGCTTCCATGGTTCGACGAGCGGGCCGCGATGCGGGCGAGCGATCTGCAACGGAATTCCCGTTACGCCGCGCAAGCGGGGATAGCCATCGAGTCTTCCCGAACGGCAGCTAAATGGCTATGGCTCCGACAGAACCGTCCAGCGGACCTTCTATCCGCCGCATTCTGGATAGCTCTGACCGATTACCCGGCCGTGGCCTGGACGGGTCGCCCCTTCATAAGCGAGACCCTCGCTGCTCGGACTGGCTGCTACGACGTGTATGCACGCTGCTTGGATCGAGCCCCTGTTGACCGCCGCGGGCGCCCGACTCTGCCACCGGTGGTGCCTGCTGGCACTGTCCTGGGTAGTGTTAAGAATGGGCCTCTACGCGAGCGCGAGCCGCGTCTGCAGCGACGGTGGTTGTCAGCCGGTGGACACGATCATCCGATGGCTGCCGCCACGATCCGGCGGTTGCATCCCGACGCCCTGGTGGACTCGATGGGAACGGCCAATCTGGTTTACGGCGAGACGACAAACGTGGCCGAACCGAGGCTCAATCCCTACCTGGCCTTTTCGGTGCCGGCGATGGGCAACGCTGGCTTGTCCTGCCTCGGCGTCTTTGAATTGGCGGCGGCGATTCAGCCGCTTCGCGGGACCACCGACCTTGTCGAGGCGGTTGCTTGCGTTGGAGCGCATCCGGGTGTTCCTGGCGACCGTCCAATACCGATTCCCGGTTCTGACGAATTGCTCGTGCGGTCTGGAGACGAACCGACCGAAGCGGATGTGCGAGCCGCGTTAGAGGCGGCGACCTTCTACGCGCGACGGATGTTTGATGAGATATTGAGGGTCGGGGCCAAGCCTGCCCCGATTTTCGCAGCTGGTGGCTGGGCACGTTCGCAGGCCTTCATAGAATTGCGCGCCAGCATCTTTGGCCAACCGGTGACCGTTGGTCGATGAGCCTGAACTTACGGCCATCGGCGCAGCTCTCATCGCAGCGCAAGGTGCAGGCGTCGCACTGCCGTTTGCAGAGGGACTGAACCTGCGCAAGAAATTCAGCCGGTGACGGCCTGGGTCGAACCCTATGCCGAACTTTATCAAGACTTACCGCGCGCGGCTTTGATTCTTTAAATGCGGATATCGAGCCTTCATGATCGCCGGTGTGGACAGCGCGATCATTGGGGAACTGAATGGTCAGAAGCCAGCCCGGCCGCCGGCCGACGTCGCGCGGCCGCAGTTAGCCATCTAAGCCTGTCCACATCTCAGGGTCGTTAAGGTAAGCGTGCTCCAGTCACGCGCACCACAACTCGGCTGCGCCCGACGTTCAACGGCCCGCAAGAGATAGCTGCTCAAATGTCCGTGGACCGTTCGCCCGACGTTAGAAGCCGCTTACCGCAACGCGTAGCCGATTGATGAGATGGAGACGAGGCGCTGTCTTACCAGTTTAGCTGGGCGATCAAAAAGGGGTTTGCGTGGTCGATCAAATTGCAGTCAGGATGGCTGACGGTGGGTGGATGCAATCGCAGAGGCTTCCCCCAGAGTTTCCCCTCCGCCATAAAAGATAACGTAACCACAACTCAGTTCTCCCATGAAACGCCTTCTCTCACTCGCTATCATCCTCCTGACGAGCCTGAGATGTCCTGGCTCAGCAAAAGACGGTGAACATCGTGACGGTGAATAACCCGGACATGATCACGCTCAAGAAACTGTCGCACGAAAGTTCGAAGCGGCCAATCCGAACATCAAACTGAACTGGCTGGTTCTTGAGGAGAACATCATGCGCCAGCGGATCACCACGGACGTGTCCACCGGGGGCGGGCAGTTCGACGTTATTTTCATCGGCCTGTATGAGGCGCCGATCTTTGCCAAGCGTGGCTGGCTGACGGAGATGGCGAATCTTCCGGCTGAATACGACATCGAGGATGTCTTCAAGTCGCTGCGCGACGGGCTTTCCTATGATGGGAAGCTGTATGCGCTGCCCTTCAACGGAGAGAGCTCGATGTTGATGTATCGCAAGGACCTCTTCGAAGCAAAAGGGCATCAAGATGCCGGAGCAGGCGACTTATGCTGATATCAAGAAGTTGGCTGAAGCGCTGACTGACAAAGGAAAGGGCATCTATGGAATTACCCTGCGCGGCAAGCCAGGCTGGGGCGAGAACATGGCCTATGTCAGCACGCTTGGTGAACACTTTCGGGGGCACGTGGTTCGACATGGAATGGAAGGCAACCATCGACAGTCCGGAGTGGAAAAACGCGATTACCTACTATGTCGATCTGATGAAGGCCATATGGGCCGCCGGGTGCGACATCGAACGGGTTCAACGAGAACCTGACGATCTTTGCCACTGGAAAGGCGGCGATGTGGATCGATGCGACCTCCGGCGCGGGTCCGCTCTTCGATCCGAAGGAATCACAGGTATCCGACAAGGTGGCGTTTGCCAATGCGCCCATTGAGAAGACGCCGAACGGTTCCCACTGGCTCTGGTCCTGGGCGTTTGCGATCCCCAAGTCCTCGAAAGTCTGCGGATGCAGCCAAGAAGTTCGCGCTTTGGGCTACTTCCAAGGAATACATCAAGACTGGTTGCCGAAGAGACCGGGTGGGCAACAGTGCCTCCCGGAACGCGAAAATCACTCTACGACAATCCCGAGTATCAGAAAGCGGCTCCATTTGCTGCGGTGACACTGAAGGCGATGCAGACGGCGGATCCCACCAATCCGGCGATCAGGCCGGTTCCTTATACGGGCGTTCAGTTTGTCGGGTATTCCCGAGTTCCAGTCCTTCGGCACGGTGGTAGGCCAGAATGTCGCGGGAGCGCTGGCCGGGCAAGATGACCGTGGATGCAGGCTTTAAAGGCGAGCCAGGCGGCCGCGAACAAGGCTGTTAAGCAGGCGGGATTACAAAAGTAACTTGCTAGCGCTGGCGACGAAAGTTCGGTGAGCACCGCAGCAACAGCCCGCCGCAGCCCATACCCGCTCGCGCTCGAGCGAGGAGGAGGCAAAGCCGAGCAAGATTCTGCCTCTGCTTGCAGTTGCCTGCGGTGGGCGTTTTGTTGTTGTGGATGATCGTGCCCGTTGGGGATGACGATCTATTTCTCGTTTATCCGCAAGAATCTTCTAAATCCTGAGCTTACAGGGTTTGCGGGGTTCGAGAACTATAGGTATCTCTGGGAAGACCCTGCCTTTGTTCCAGCGATCACGAACAGCATCATCTTGATCGGCGCGGTGCTGATCATCACCGTGGTGCTTGGGACGCTCTTTGCGGTGCTCTTTGATCGAGAGTTCTTTGGAAAGAACATGGCGACGCTGCTGGTTATCGCTCCGTTCTTTGTGATGCCAACGGTGAGCGCCCTGATCTGGAAGAACATGATGATGCACCCGGTTTATGGGTTTTTCGCTGTGTTCGATGGGACAAGCTGGGGCTGCAGCCCATCGATTGGTTTAGCACGCATCCCGCTGCTTATCAATCATCATCATTGTTTCTTGGGAGTGGCTGCCTTTGCGTTCCTGATTCTGTTTACCTCGATCAAGTCGCTGGATCAGGAGCAAAAGGAGGCCGCGGCGCGTCGACGGCGCGAATCCGGTGCAGTTCTTCTTCTACGTCACGATCGCGCACCTGAGCCGTGCGATCGGGGTCGTCGTAATGATCGAAACGATCTTTCTGTTGTCGATTTTCGCCGAGATCTACACGACGACCTCGGGCGGACCGGGAACGGCAACAACGAACCTTGCCTTTCTGGTGTATTCCTTGGGCCTTCAGCAGTTTGACGCCGGCATCGCCTCGGCCGGAGGAATTCTGGCGGTGATCCTGGCGAATATCGTGGCGTACTTCATGGTGAAATTGGTGGCGCAAAACCTCCAGTCCCGTTGATATGACTGAGTCTAAGTTTAGCAAATGGGCCTTCGGCATTCTGGCATGGCTCGTCGCCATTACCATCTTCTTTCCCATCTTTGTGATGGCGATAACCGCCTTCAAGAACGAGCGCGAAGCCCAGTCGCTGAGTCTGTTTTTTCTTCCCACGCTGGAATCTTTTTACGAAGTTTTCGCCCGAAGCAACTACGCGAACTACGTATGGAACTCCATTCTTGCTTCGGTGGGTTCGACGCTGTTATGTTTTGCGCTTGCCATTCCTGCGGCATATCGAATGGCTTTCTATCCAACGCGAAAAACCCAATCGACACTGGTGTGGATGCTATCGACCAAGATGATGCCCGCGGTCGGGGTTTTGATTCCGCTCTATATCCTTTGCCAAGCTCTTCGGGCTGCTGGATAACATTCTTGCTCTCATCATCATTTACGCGCTGATCAATCTGCCTATCGCCGTGTGGATGGAGTACACGTATTTTTGCGAAGTTCCCGGTGCCATTCTTGAAGCGGCGCGCATCGATGGCGCAACCATCTTGCGGGAGATGTGGCATGTGCTGCGTCCCATGACGCTGCCCGGGCCTTTCTTCCACAGGGCTGCTCCTTATTGATCCTTTCCTGGAACGAGGCGTTCTGGAGTCTCGAATCTGACCAGCGTGAGAGCGGCGCCGTTGCCAGTCTTCATTGCCATCCTACTCGAGCCCGGAGGGTTTGTTTTGGGCGAAATTGTCTGCGGCATCCTTTCTGGCGGTGGCGCCAATCATGGTGCTCGGATGGATGACGCAGAAACAGCTTTGTCCGCGGATTGACATTCGGCGCGGTGAAGTAGATCCACCTAATTCTCTAATTGGCTTATGAAGCGACGGTTCGGTTCACATAAAAACCTGGTGAAGACTTATCTGGATGAGCATGGCAATCCCTCGTTCACCGCAGTCAAGAACATCAACCTCGACATCCAGGACGGCGAGTTCGTGGTTCTGGTCGGCCCCTCGGGATGTGGAAAGTCAACGACCCTGCGGATGCTCGCGGGCCTCGAGAACATCACGCAGCGGAACGATTGTCGATTGGCGACCGTGGTGGTCAACAACGTTCACCCCAAGGATCGCGGGATTGCGATGGTGTTCCAGAATTACGCGCTCTACCCGCACATGACGATCTTTGACAACATGGCTTTCGGCTGAAGTTGGCCAAGAAGCCTAAGGAGTTCATTCAGAGAGACCGTTAACAAGACCGCAAATACTCTGGGCCTTGAGAAGATGCTCGACCGGAAGCCGGGGCGCTTTCAGGAGGCCAACGCCAGAGGGTGGCACTCGGTCGGGCCATCGTTCGTGATCCCAAGGTATTCCTTTTCGATGAGCCGCTATCCAACCTGGATGCAAAGATGCGTGTGCACATGCGCTCGGAGATTTCGCGACTTCACACGCAGCTCACAACGACGATGGTCTATGTGACGCATGACCAGGTGGAGGCGATGACTATGGGCGACCGCATTTGCGTAATGCGCGACAGGCTTGATCATGCAGGTCGCCGATCCGCTCACGCTCTATCGGCAGCCCGAGAATATTTTCGTCGCCGGGTTTATTGGCAGCCCGCCGATGAACCTGCTCAAGGGTAAGGTGCAGAAGCTCGACGGTGGTTTGAGCATTTGTCGAGGATGCCCAGACGGGTGCACTGACTGTTCCCTTGCGCGGCAAGCTCGAGACCTCTGGCGGCGAAGTATGTTGGACAAGCCAATTATTTTCGGCATCCGTCCCGAACATCTAAGCGACCAGGTGAGCGATCCCGCCCACGTTCCAGTCACTGCATCGGTCATCGACATCGCCGAGCCGATGGGCTCGGAATCGATCGTCTATCTTCAAGGCCGCGACCGGCAGCTTGATCGCGCCGGGTCCCCGGCGAACATCGTCTACCATCCTGGTGAGCAGCTGACCGTTCAGTTGAACATGGAGAAGGTCCATCTCTTCGACAGTCCAAACTGAAAAGGTCATCAAGGGCTAACGCCCGTCCCCATCATCTCGCCCTTGCATGATAGTGCAGCGCGCGGTTATTAGAACACAACCTCATAGCTTATGAGCAAAACGATGACACGAGAGCAGTGCTGCCCGGAAACAGCACGGTAGAGTTCAAGGAGTTTTGCGGTCCCTGAGCCAGGGCACGGTCAGGTTTTAATCAAGACAAAATCGTCAACAATCTGTGGCAGCGATATCCGGGCAATCTATCGCGAGCATGTCGGCAAGGGGCCTGAAGGGTATCAAAACAAGATCGCGGGGCACGAGCCATGCGGACAGATTATCGAGGTGGGTCCCGGTTTGAAGAGATTTCGGAACGGAGACCGTGTCATCGTTTATCACATCTCCGGATGCGGAGTTTGCAACGATTGTCGCCGCGGCTACATGATCAGCTGCACGAGTCCGCTTTCGCGCGGCCTATGGCTGGCAGCAGGATGGAGGAATGGCCCAATACATCCTTGCGGAAGAGAAGGATCTCGTCGCTCTGCCGGATGAGCTCTCGTATACCGATGGCGCGCAAGTCGCCTGCGGCTTTGGGACAGTCTACGAGGGGCTTGAAAAGATCGGGATTTCCGGAAACGATGCCGGTCTTGGTCGTCGGGTTGGGCCCGGTAGGACTCGCTGCCTTGATGCTGGCGAGAGCGATCGGGCGCCAACCAAGCTCATTGGAGTCGACGTTGTCGAGGAGCGGCTCGACGTCGCGCAAACGCTCGGACTCGCCGACCACGTTCTCAAGTCGGGGCCGGACAATGTCGAGGAGATTCAGAAGCTTGACTGGCGGGCAGGGAGTCGAGAGAGCCCTTTGATGCGAGTGGCAACGACAAAGGTCGTCTCACGGCGATCCAGGCGGCCCGCAAATGGGGCAAGATCGCTCTGGTCGGCGAGGGTGGAACGCTCGCTCTTTAAGCCAAGCCCGGACATGATTCACGATCAGAAAGACAGTCTATGGCTCCTGGGTGACCAGCATTTGGCTCATGGAAGAGCTGGTTGAACGTATCGTGCGCTTGGAAGATTCATCCCGAAGATCTCGTGACCGATCGATTTCCGCTTGAAAAAGGCCGATGAAGCTTACGCGCTCATGGCCAGCGGCAAGTCGGGAAAAGTTGCCGTCGTCTTTGATGAAGAGCTTAAGTAAGTTGCTCCGGCGTCGCCCGTAGCCCGTGTCTCTACTGAAAAAGACGACTTGTCCGGGCGCTATGCGTCAAGCGCCTCAGCCAGATCTACCGGCGCTTTGGCCACAAACGCCTCTAGCTCTTGCGTGCTTAGCTAATGCTTATTCCCGCAACGTCGCCCGAGCGCCTTTGTTGTAAAAGCTATCGAAGATGTTCGAGACTTCCTTGCCGGAAGGTCGCATCATTGGCGAGCTCTTCGCTAAAGACTTCCCGCATGCCCAGGAGTTTCGCGCGCGTCTTTGCCAGCCGCCTTGGCTCGGTCTCGCAGTGTTGCGGCCATCGGATCCAGCATCGGCATCTCCTTCCCGGACTCATTGAGTCCATTTAAATAGCGGAAACCATGACGCCACCGTAAAGCTGAGGAGCTTGACGGGTCCGCCGCGCTTGAGTCTGGTCCGTGACCGACGGCAGCACAAACTTCGGAATTCCGGAAGAACCATAGATGCCGATGCGCGAAAGCTGATCGCGAATTGCCGGATTAGCGAAACGTTCAATCAAGGGTTTTCTTATATTCGGTCAGGTCAACGCCGGGAACCGGTGAAAGATCGGGGTTACGTCATCATCCATCATTTTCTGAACGGGCGTGCGAATGTCCGCGTCTTCCATGGTCTCGTGGACGAGTTGGTATCCGAGCAACATTCCAATGTAGCAAAGGGCCTGATGACTGGCGTTGAGGAGGCGCAGCTTCATTTTCTCGCATGCAGGAGCACGTCGCTCGTCATCTGCGCACCGACTTGTTCCCACTTGGGACGTCGCCTGAACGAAATGGTCTTCGATGACCCACTGCTTGAACGATTCGGTCATGACAGGCCAGCCGTCTTCGATCCGAATTTGTCCTGACCAGCTGGCGATGCTCGTCGGTAGTTGCTGGAGTGATGCGATCGACCATGCTGTTGGGGAAGACGCATTTCTCGTCGAGCCAGTTTCTCAGGCGGGATCCCTCAATTCGGCGAAGGCGGTGAGCATTTTCTTAGCGACTTCGCCGTTGCTCTGGATAGTTATCGCACGACATCGAGCGTGAATGGGGCAAGCCCGCGCAAGCGCCTGCGATCAAGCGCCTCCGAGAATATATCGAACGAACAGGACGGCTCATGGGGATGAGCAAGATCGTGCTGAAGATCCGGATGCTTCGCGTCGAGCTCACCAGTGGACTGGTCAATATAGTATCCGCCCTCGGTGATCGTCAGCGAGAGGATCAGCGTGTCCGGAGACGCCATTTGCTCGAGCACTTTTTGAGGATCGTCCTGGCGCGAACGCAAAGTTGACAATCGAGCCGATAATGCGAGCTGAGTCTCCCGCTAAGCGCTCCGCTCGACCAGGGTATAAAGGCAGTCCTGCGAGACGCATGACGTCCCGGATGCGCGCTGTCATGCTGAGGCAGTCCACGCCGCAAAATCCCCATTTCGAATCCTCGCCTTGGTTGAGAAGGTCGTCGCAATAAAGGCGCCTGATGTGCTCGATGGAAGCCGCCCACGCCGACGTGCATAATGGACTGGCCGACCTTCTGCCGATCATGCCGAGGGACTTGGATTTTCGGATCGGAGTTTACTTAGGTTCGCGGCGTTGAGTTTGGCAGTCATGGATTGCTAAAGTTGCACGTGAGGGCGAAGGATTTTCCTCCCGAGATAATGCTGAGTGTCCGGTAAACGCGGCACTCGCACTACCATCAGAGAGCCATTCAGCACGAGGATGCCGCGATGATGAGAGATGATCAATTGAAGCGCAAAGTGATCATCTGTGTCAAGCTTCTTGCCGGCCAAATTAGGTGGTGCAAGGACCAAGCGGCTCTCATATTTCCAAGGCGGCTCAGGGATCAAATGAAGGGCCGCCGCGGGATCGCTGATCCTCGCGGCGGCTGTCGCTCCGATGTGAAGAGATTCGTCTCATCCGCCCTCCTGCGTTTTCGTCCTCATCACCGGCTTCGAGGACAACGGACGAGTCGAGTTCTCTTGGAGCTAGCGCCCGCCGGCGGGCACATGCGAAGAACTTTAGAAGATCACGCCCGTTTCGAAGCCGAGAATTGTCGCGTTCTCAATAGCTCCGGTTCCATTCGGCTGAATGATGTATTGGAGGTACAGCTGAAAGAATGCCCACTTGGTGATTTGAATTCGATAATCGACTTCCGAGCACGGCTGTGTAGTTGGGCTGGTTGACATTGCCGCTCGCCTGGAGGGCTTCGATGTTGTCGGAGCTGTATTGACCAAGGCCAAACACCGCCATGAGTAGATCGTTATCTCGCGTCGGAATGAGGCCTCGGTAGACGAGCCCAGTATGGAAGTAGAATGGCAGGATGTTGTTGTATTTTGGAGCGTAGGTGAACAGGCTAAAAAAGTAGAGGCCTTGCTCCGAAAGTTTGGGCTTCGTCGGCGGAACTGGTTCCTTAAACGATTTGCCGGACTTTCGATCGGCGACGGATTTTCCATCCGCGGAGCCGGTTACCGGCGGCGCAGGTTCAACGCGAGACGGTTCGCGGAAAAGCATCTGATCCAGCCTGCCAGTAGAATCCGTATCGGCCATGTTGGTGCGTTCCGGCAAACGACGTATTTTCCTCTGCGTAGTAGAATCCTCCGAATGCGTATTTACCAGGAAGCTGGGAAGGGCCGATCTTTGGGGTAAAGCCGGCTTCCCCAATCGGGAATAGATCCGTTTTGGCTTAGGTCGCGTCTGAAGCCCTCGAAGGCGAGTCCATGGTTATCGGTTGACGTTGCTTGCGGATATGACATGAAAAGCCCCGCCTTCGCGTAAAACCACTCGACGGGCTTGATCTTCAATGTGCCGCCCCAGGTCGTGAAACTTGAAGAGAACGGAATGTTCGCTCCGACCCCCTTGGAGCTCTCGAAAGCGTTATTGACGAATAGCTTCGAAAGGGGCTGATCGATGAATTCTTTCTGAGGTTGAAGCCAACCGCCGGTTAGAGTCAGAAATTCCTTTACGCCGAAGAGCTCCGGAGTCGAGTAGGTCAGACCGAAAGTCATCAGGCGCCACTGTTTGCCGGACTGGAAGTGAGAGGGATTGAAATTTGGTGAAGCACCAACGCGCTGGTTGACGCTCAAGCCGTCCCGCCAGCGCACCTCGCCAAAACCCCTGAGGCCTTCCAACGGTTTCCAACCTGTCGCCTTGGCGAACTCGAGTTCCCCGGTAAATTTGATCTCCTCGTCGAAGTAGCTGCCTCCGAAGCCCGGTCTGCCGCCATCTACGACGCCATAGTAGACTCCGATCCACCTTCCGCCAAGCTTCAGACCACGATCCTCAAGAGTATCACGAACACCGAACCAATTTCCGCTAGCGTATTTTCCATTCCACCACTGTTCATACCACGGTTCGGCCGGTTCAGGTGGAGCCCCGGTCACAGAGTCTGTCGTAGAAAGCAGGCATGAGCGTGACCGATGGTCACGATTGCGGCAGCAGTGGCGACGGCCGCTTCGGGCCAGCTTTTGGAGCAACAGATATGGTTTCCATAGTTGAGGCAAAGCCACGGAGACTGTGCCGGCAACACGCCTGGCTCAAAGGCGGGAATTGTAACGTTCTCGTCACATTTCACTTTCCACTCGAGCTCGGAAGGGCAGGCAGGTTTGCAGCTCAACGCACTGGAAAACGGTTCAACGTGGTACTTGATGCCGCTCCCCTCTTCAGGCACCGCTTGCCGTGCAGATCACGAGCGATTGTTGAATGCGCTTGCTTGTCAGTTCTTCAGCGTGCCTGCTCTGCTCTGGCTGGAAAGACTTAGCTGCCCGAGTCCTTTGAAATCGCAGAAACGCCGTTGTTGCGGCGGTGCCGCACGCCCTGCGGCTGTTGCCGCTACGAAACTCGAAAGAACTCGTAGAGGTGCTTGTGCCGAGCGCCTGTAGATCTGGCTGGGCGCTTGACACAAGCGCCCCTACAACTCGGTCAGTTTCGGTCTGCGGATTCTTGTATGCCGTAAACTATCGGGCAATCAGGCCGCAAGGCCGGCCGCCTTGGCATCGCGATCTTTCATGGCGGCCTTGCGACTGAGTTTGACTCGTCCCTTGTCGTCGACACCGATGCATTTGACCCAGATAGTATCGCCGACTTTGACAACGTCCTCGGTTTTGTTCACACGAAAGTCGGCGAGCTCTGAAATGTGACAAAGGCCGTCCTTGCCGGGAAGAACTTCGACGAAAGCGCCGAACTCTTTCGTCGAGACAACAGTGCCTTGATATACTTCACCAACGGTAATTTCCTTGGTCATGCCCAGGATAATCTCCTTGGCGCGTTTGAGGCTCTCGCCGCTGCTGGAGTAAATATGAACGGAACCATCGTCCTCGATATTAATTTCGGCGCCGGTCTCCGCCACGATGCCCTTTGATCGTCTTGCCGCCTGGGCCAATAACCAGTCCGATCTTGTCCGGCTTGATTCGAATGGTTTCAATCCGCGGCGCATAGGGGCTTAGCTCGGCGCGCGGAGCGTCGAGAGCGAGATTCATCACCTTGAGCACTTCGAAGCGCGCGTCTCGAGCGCGGTAAATGGCTTCCTCCATCAGCTTCAGGGAATTCCGGCAAGTTTGAGATCGAGTTGGAAACCGGTGATGCCGCTCTCGCGTGCCGCACAGCTTGAAGTCCATGTCGCCGAAGTAGATCCTCGCTGCCAATGATGTCCGTTAGCAGGTGTATAGCGCGAAATCACGTCGCCACTGAACTCAGTGACGAGCCCGCAGCTAATTCCGGCGACCGGCTTGCTGATGGGAACACCTGCGTCCATGAGCGCGAGAACACCTGCGCACACGCTGGCCATCGAGGTCGAGCCGTTCGATTCCATGATCTCGCTGCTCACGCGAATGGCATAGGGGAACTCACTGACATCGGGAATGACCGGCGCGATGCTCCGCTCGGCGAGCGCTCCATGGCCGATCTCCCGTCGGCCAGGGCCGCCCGTGCGCCCGGTTTCTCCGACGCTGAACGGCGGGAAATTATAGTGGAGGATAAAGCGCTTGCTGGTTTCTCCGCCGGTATAGCCGTCGAGCTCTTGAGCTTCGTCGGCGGGCGCCAGCGTCGCCAGACAGATGGCCTGCGTTTCGCCGCGCTGGAAGAGGGCGCTGCCATGACTTCTGGGAAGCAGGCCTGTCTCCGCGCTCAGGGGACGGATTTGCTCGTAGCTGCGTCCATCGCACCGGATCTTCTTGTCGAGAATACTGATGCGAAACGCCTTCTTCTGCAGATAATCGAAAAGCCTGGCTGATCTCGAACTTCGTCGCTTCCGGATAGGTCTCCAGAATGGCCGCGCTGACTTCTTCTCTTGAGCGCCTCGACCGCTTTTGCGCGAGCGACTTTGCTGGGAGTGTAGAGCGCCGCTTCGATGCGGTCGCCGGCCACGCGATAGGCAATCTCGAGAAGCTCGTCGGGAACGACGAAGAGTGCTGCCTGGCGCTTTGGCTTTCCGGCGGCGACCATCAATTCCTTCTGCGCGACGATGAGGTGGCGCGACCTCTTCGTGCGCGAAAGCCAATGCCGCGACGAAGTCGGCCTCAGAGATTTCCTTGGCTTCGCCTTCAATCATGATCACCTGGTCCTCTGTCCCCACGTAGACAAGATCAAGGTCGCTCGCGGTGCGCTGACTGTGCACCGGATTTACAATAAACTTGCCATCGACACGGCCGACGCGGACCGCAGCCACCGGCCCGGCGAAACGGAATGTCCGAAACGCAAAGCGCCGCGCTGGCACCATTGATAAAGAGGATGTCGGGATCGTGTTCGCCGTCCGCGCTCAGGAGAATTCCGATAATCTGCGTGTCGTAGAGATAGCCTCTCGGAAAGAGTGGACGCAACGGGCGGTCTGTCATCCGGCAGGTGAGCGATCTCCTTCTCCGAAGGGACGCCCTTCCCGCTTGAAATAGCCGCCGGGAAATTTTCCAACCGCCGCCGCTTTCTCGCGATAATCAACGGTGAGCGGAAAGAAATCCTGACCTTCCTTTACGGTCGTCGCGGAAACAGCGGAGACGAGAACAATGGTATCCCCGGCGCGAATGGTAACTGCACCATCGGCGAGTCGCGCCAGCTTGCCTGTTTCAATGGTGATCGAGGTTTGGCCAACAGTGGCCGTAACAGAATGAGACATAATCTGAGCCTAATTCGTTTCGCGGCACAGCGGGCCCGAAACGGTTTCGATGAATAGCCCTCAGCAAGCGGGGCTTCTACTCGCACGCGTGCTATTTGCGCAAGCCAAGCTTCTCGACAACCGTTTGATAGCGGTCGGAAGCGGTGTTCTTTAAGTAGTCCAGCAAACTGCGGCGCTGAGCCACCAGCTTGAGAAGTCCCCGGCGCGACGCGTGGTCCTTGACATGACCCTTGAGATGTTCGGTGAGCTCGTTGATGCGTTTTGTCAGCAACGCTGATCTGAACATCCGCGCTGCCTGTATCCTTCTCATGAAGCCGAAGAGTATCGACCTCGATCGTTTCTGCTTTTGCCATTTTCTTCTTTAACCTTTGTAAACCTTCTAGGGTTACGATCGACGGACTGCGCTGCGCAAGAAGAGTTTTCACCGGCCGCGCGTCGAGCCGGCGATACCGGAAGCTTTGGAAAGAGGCGATTATCGACAGCTCGGCGAGCGTGATCCGACCCGAAGCGACGGCACGTGGCGCTGATTGCGGTAGACAGCGGAACGCAGCCGCATTTCGACAAGTGATGAGCTTTTCGGAAGTGATTTTCCGAGAGATGCTGTAGTTTCTGCCGCATGCCCGAGGAACTTGAAGGACCTTATCTTCCTGCCGTCGGGCCGGTGGCAACGCGCTCTCGGACGAGGAACGAGGCGCTCTCGAGTTCATATGGCGACTTTCACTTGGCTGATCAGCGGGAGGTGTTGATTGCGCAGGGTGATTCGCAGGGTCGCCTCTTCTTTGTTCTCAGTGGTCTGCTTGCATGCCGTTCGTCGTGACGGGGACCGCGAGGTCCTGCTTGGGACGATTCGCAGTGGCGAATGGGTGGGAGAAGTGGATCTCTTTGATCCCGTCAGCGCCATGTGTTCGGTAATCGTGATCGAGCGAGGTCAGTATTGGGCGATCAGTCGCGCGGATCTGGAGGAGTTCATCAATAACTATCCTCAAGCCGGCATCCACCTCGTCATCAGCCTGGCTTCGGTTCTGAGCAGGCGATTACGGTCGGTGACGCGGCGCTTGATGGAAGAGGCAGAGCTGGCGGTCGTCCGCGCCTCTCTGCTGGTGGAACCCTGAGGACAATTACGACAATTATTAGCCGAAGTCGTCTAAGGGCTGGTCAAGCGCTCAGCGAATCCACAGGACAAGCGCTCGAACGCGTTCATTGTCGGAGGATTTATCTTAGTCGCTCCTTGCTGTTGGGCCGCCGAAGTCACCGGCGATGAGATCGCCGCGACACAGCTACCCTGGACCAGCGTTCGTCCGATGCGTGGCGCAGCGCTGAGCGTAAATGGTCGCTACAGACTGGGAGTCAACCTTGTGCCGTGGTATTCCTGGAGGCTTTTCACGGAGTATCCGGCATCCTTCAGCGCGCGGATTGCGGCGCTGCTCGCCTGCGCGCCGCGCAGAGTGGTCATCATGGCGATACGTGCCGCGACGGCCGCGCTGCGAATCACGACTTCGATCTTTGCGGCGGTTGTTGTCCGCTGGGCGTATTGATGATAAAATGCATGTCGCCGTTCTTGATCAGATCCAGGATGTTTGGGCGACCCTCCTTGCAATTTGTAGAGCAGCCTCGCCTGAACTCCCGCTGCGTCTAGAACCTTCGCCGTTCCGCCGGTCGCGTAAATGGTGAATCCGAGATCGGCGAACTCTCTGGCGATGGGGACCACCGACCTGTTTGTCGGAGTCCTTGACGCTGATGAAGACGTTGCCTGCAGTGGGAAGCGGCGGTTGGGCGGACATCTGCGCTTTGGCGTAGGCGATTCCGAGATCGGCATCAATGCCCATCACCTCGCCGGTCGAGCGCATTTCCGGGCCGAGCGTGACGTCGACCCCTGGGAATTTGATGAAGGGAAACACGGCTTCCTTGACCGAGTAATGCTTCGGCAGAATTTCGCTCGTGAAATTCAGCTCCTTGAGCGTTTGCCCGGCCATGATTCGCGCGGCGAACTTCGGCCAGTGGCTTGCCGATGGCCTTGCTCACGAAGGGGACGGTGCGCGACGCGCGAGGGTTTGACTTCGAGCACGTAAACCTCCTCATCCTTGACGGCGAACTGCACATTCATCAGGCCGCGCACCTCGAGTTCGCGGGCCATCGCGATGGTCGCGTGCTTGATTGCCTCGAGAGCACTTCTGTCGAGAGCGAGAAGCGTCGGGATGACGCAGGCGCTATCGCCGGAATGGATGCCAGCCTGCTCGATGTGTTCCATCACGCCCGCCGATGACGCATGTTTCGCTGTCGGCAATGCAGTCGACATCCACTTCGGTGGCATCCTCCAGAAAACGATCCACGAGGATGGGCCGTTCGGGACTGGCCTCCGCCGCGGTCCGAATGTAGCGGCGCAGAGTCTTTCTCTTCGTGAACGATTTCCATGGCTCGTCCGCCAAGCACGAAGGATGGTCGCACCAGCACCGGATAACCGATCTTTGCGCGACGGCGACCGGCCTCATCCTCGTTCGTGGCCGTGCCGCCCTGTGTCTGCTTGAGCCGCAGCTTGTTGAGCATAGCCGCGAAATGCTTGCGATCCTCCGCCATTTCGATGCTGGCCGGGTTGCGTGCCGATTATTGTGCAACCGTTGGCGGCGAGGGCCGCGGCAAGATTGAGAGGAGTCTGGCCGCCGAATTGGACGATGACCGGCGTCCGCATGCTCGCGTTCGTAGATGTTCAGGACATCTTCGAGTGTCAGAGGCTCAAAGTAGAGCTTGTCGCTGGTGTCATAGTCGGTCGAGACGGTTTCGGGATTCGAATTGACCATGATGGTTTCCCAGCCAAGCTCCCGGAGCGCGAAGGCCGCGTGGACGCAGCAGTAGTCAAACTCGATGCCTTGTCCGATGCGGTTCGGCCCGCCGCCGAGGATCATCACCTTCTTCTTCGGCTGGAGCGGGTCTCGTCCTCGTCGCCGTATGTCGAATAATAGTAGGGTGTGTAGGCTTCGAACTCCGCGGCGCAGGTGTCGACAAGCCGGTAGGTTGGAAGCAGGCTAGCCCTCCTTCGGGCGGCGCGAATCTCCGGCTCAGTGCTGCGCGGTGAGGATGGCGATCTGGCGGTCTGAGAATCCCAGCTTTTTCGACGCCTGAGCTTGCCACAGCCCGTCTTTGGCAATTCGTGACTCCTCCTCGACAGTCTGTCTGATGTTTTCGAGGAACCATGGGTCGATCGGCGGAAAGCTCGTGGATTTGCTCGACGGTGCAGACCGCGCCTGCAGGGCGTAGCGGATGAAGAAGACGCGTTCGTGACCTGGGATTCTCGAGCTTTTGCTCGATAAGGGGAAGGTTTGGCGATCCGTTCTGCGAGAACAGGCGGCGAATCCTTTCCGTCCGCGCCGAGGCCAAAGCGTCCGGTTTCGAGCGATCTGAGCAGCCTTCTGCAGAGCCTCCTTGAAAGTGCGTCCGATAGCCATCGCCTCACCGACGCTTTTCATCTGGGTCGTCAGGGTTGGATCGGCCTGGGAGAATTTTTCGAAAGTGAAGCGCGGAACCTTGACGACGCAGTAGTCGATGGACGGTTCAAAGCAGGCCGGGCGTCTCGCGCGTGATGTCGTTCTTGAGCTCGTCGAGCGTGTAGCCGACGGCGAGTTTCGCGGCGATCTTGGCGATCGGAAATCCGGTGGCCTTGGAGGCCAGAGCCGAGCTGCGCGAGACGCGCGGGTTCATCTCGATGACGACCATCCGGCCGGTCTGCGGATTGCACGGCGAACTGGATGTTGGAGCCGCCGGTCTCGACGCCGATGGCGCGAATGACCGCGAAGCTCGCGTCGCGCATGGCCTGGTATTCCTTGTCGGTCAGCGTTTGCACGGGCGCGACGGTGATCGAGTCGCCGGTGTGCACGCCCATCGGATCGAAATTTTCGATCGAACAAATGACCACGCAGTTGTCGGCGCGGTCACGCATGACTTCCATCTCAAACTCCTTCCAGCCGAGAAGGGACTCCTCGATCAGAACCTCGCCAACCGGCGAGAGATCGAGGCCGCGCCGCGACGATTTCCTCGAGCTCCTCGCGATTGTAGGCGATTCCGCCGCCCGCGCCGCCCAAGGTGAACGCCGGTCGGATGATGAGCGGGAAAGCGCCAATGGTCTCGACAACATTGCGGCGCTTCGCTCGAGCGCTCGCGCCACGCCGGAACGCGCGCAGTCGAGGCCGATCTCGAGCATGATCTCCTTGAAAAGCTGGCGGTCCTCGCCGCGGCGAATCGCCTCGGCATTGGCTCCGATGAGCCGAGCGCCGTGACGCTCGAGCGCGCCGTTCTCGACCAAGCGCCATCGCCGCATTCAGAGCCGTCTGCCCGCCGAGCGTCGGGCAGGACGGCGTCAGGCTTTTCGCGCGCGAGAATCTTCTCGATCGCCTCGGGCGTGATCGGCTCAATGTAGGTGCGACTGGCGAACTCCGGATCGGTCATGATGGTGGCCGGATTCGAGTTGACGAGAACGACTTCGTAGCCCTTCTTCGGCGAGGGCCTTGCAAGCCTGCACCCCGAATAGTCAAACTCGCAGCCCTGCCCGATGACGATGGGACCTGAGCCGATCAGGAGAATCTTTATGAAGCGAGGTATCTTTGGGCATGATCAGACGGCGGACCGGTGTATCGAATAGCACGCGCCGCTCGCAAAGGCAAACCGCTGCAATGTGCGACAGAAGTTGAGAGCAAAAGCTCTCGCCTCCATCAAATTTGCGCCTTGATTTTGGCACGGCGCCGGGCGAAGCATTGCCGGCATGATCGAACTCGAGGTGTATGCCGCCGGAGTGCGCAATCCCGAAAAGATGATGGCGCTCGCGCTGGAGTTGGATGTGATTTCCGGCCTGCGCTACAAAGTGGACACCAATCACGACATCATCTACATGGAGTTCACCGGACAGTGTTCCGACCCTTTCCACCCTAAGATCCGTCTTTATCAAAACCGGCCTTGAAGCCAAATTCGTTGGTCAGTTGCCGCCAGGAGATCCAGCTCGAAGAGAGCACGCAGCGGATCGAGAATGCCGCGGCGCTAGCGCTGGAGAGCGTCCTTCTTTGTAGCCAACGCTGAATGGCCCTGCTCGAACTTGTTCAGAAGCGGGCTTTCCGGTTTCTTCACTTATCTCGGCCAGGTCGCTCTGCTGGCCTGGGAGACTTTTCGGTCGATCTTTGCTGCACGCATTCGCTTCAGGCTGACGACTTCTCAGATCGCTGAGATCGGCTACGGATCCCAGCTCATCGTGATCGTCACGGGGGCCTTTACCGGGGCGGTGTTTACCGCGCAGGCTTACTTTCAGTTTGCCAGCTTGAACATGGAAACCGCAGTAGGCCCGGTGGTTACCTTATCGATGTTCCGCGAGTTGGGCCCGGTTCTAACGGGCTTGATGGTCGCCGGACGGGTTGGCGCGGCGATGAGCGCCGAAATTGGAACCATGAAGGTGACTCAGCAGATCGATGCGTTGCGCGCCCTCGCGGTTCATCCCGTCGACTACCTGGTGGTTCCCCGCGCCTTGGCGATGCTGATTTCCATGCCGCTTGCTGGTCGTCGAATGTGTGCGGTTGCGGGGTCCTCGCTTCTTATCTTGTGGCCGTCTACGTCCTCAATATCGAGGCGGTCTATTTCCTCAACAATATGCAGAAGTTCACCGAGGGCAGCGACATCGCCATGTCGCTCGATCAAGGGCTTCGTCTTTGCGAACATCATCGTCTTTATCAGCTGTCTGGAAGGTCTTGAATGCGAAGGATGGCGCGGTCGGGGTCGGACGCGCCACCACCGAAACCGTGGTGATCTGCTCGCTCTCCATCTTGATTGCCAATTTCTTTCTCACCATGTTCCTCAATATCCTCTTTCCTGCCGGACAGCGATGAGCGTGACGCAGAGCCTTGATCTCCGTGCGCGATCTGGTGCAAAGATAGGTCGCCAGGAGATCCTCCGGGGATTTTCGCTTGATATGTTTTCGAGGCGAAACCTTGGTGCTCCTCGGAAAAGCGGCGGGGCAAGAGCGTCGTTTCTCCGTCATCTTGATCGGCTTGATGAAGCCGGTCTCCGGCGAAATCCTGCTTCGAAGGAGCGGACATCGCCAACTTGGACGAGCGCCAGCTCGCGCCGGTACGCCGCAAGATCGGCATGCTTTTTCAGGATGGCGCGCTCTTCGACTCGTTAAACGTCTATGACAATGTGTCGCCTTCCCCTTGCGCGAGCGCTGGAGAAAGAGACGAGAAGTCGCGTCCGTCAGAAGGTGCACGAAGCGCTTGGCGCTCGTGAACATGAGCGGCCACGACAAGAAAATGCCTGTGAATCCTGAGCGGCGGCATGCGCAAGCGTGTCGCCCTCGCCCGCGCGATCATCTCCCCTCCGCAGGTTATCCTCTACGACGAACCGACCGCCGGACTCGATCCGATCGTTGTCCGACAGTATCAATCGGCTTATTCTGCAGGTTGCAGAAGCAACTCTCGGTCACCTCGATTGTCGTGACTCACGATATGACCAGTTGCAATCGGATCGCTGATCGCGTCGCCTTGCTCAACGAAGGCCGACGCCATTTCATATGGGACGCCCGACGATCTGCGTGACAGCCGAGGATCACGATCGTTAGGGATTTTTGTGGACGGACGTTCGGAGGACGGCGATGATTGAAGCTTCATGACGTCCAAGAACGGGCATCACAGCTGCGGGTCGGCATCTTTCATGGCGATCGGCCTGCTCGCCGATCGGCCTGATGGTTGTCTATTTCGGGCGCTTGGAGAAAGCATCCACGGCTTCTACAGAATCCGCGTCGAATATCCCGAACGCGAGCGGGATCTATCAAGGGAGCCAGCGTCCTCCTGGCCGTGGTGCAAAGATCGGTTCCGGTCGAAAACAATCCGCGTGATCCTGCCGGACATGGACGGCGTCTACGTGACTTTAGAATCTTCGAGGAAGTTCAAATTCCCGAGCGCGGCCGAGTTCACCATCGGCAGCTCGGGTCTGTCTGGGCGACCGATTCGTCCAGATTGTCGTTGCCAAGGATGCCAAGTCGGCGCCGCCGATTGCCCCGGGCGCGGTCATTCAGGGAAAGAGCGAAGCAGGGATGGGCGATGTCTTCGACCAGGCTGGATCGCTCCTGGTAGACGTTCAAATCGCGGTGAACAATATCAACAAAGTTGCCGAAAAGCTGGAATACCGAAGTTTTCAAGGAAACGACGGTGGCGAATCTGAGCACGACGCTCGCGAATCTTAAAGAGGCCAGCGCGGCCGTCTCAGAAGCCTCGACGAAGATTGACGAGGGTGGTGAAATAAGGCTGGGGAAGCGATCGATTCCGGAAAACAGACTTTTGCCTCGGCGAATGAGACGTTCACTTCGGCCAATCAGACCTTTACTTCGGCCAAGAGCGCTGCCGATGACCTCAAGAAGGCCATCGGCGACCTCCGCTCGCTTATTCAGCAAGCGAGGCAGCGGAGAGGCGCGCTCGCCGCGCTCATTTCCGATCGCGAGATGGCCGACAAACTTACGGGCCCTGGTTTCGAATTTACGGCGCAGCGGAATTCTCTGGGTATAAGGACCAGCCACCGCCGGAGGCGAATTCCAGATAGTCGCATGTCTTGCGACACGAGGTAGCCACGCACCGGCGTTTGCAGCCAGCGAGGCCTTTTTCCTCTCCGGCGTTGGCGGATGCATCGACGCAATCGGCGTGTTGACTCTCGGAGGGCTTTTTGTCTCCCACATGAGTGGCAACAGCGCCGCGCTGGGAGCTCGCTTTCGGTCAGGGCGATTGGCGGACAGGGCTGCCGCATCTCTTCGCCGTCCTCTCTTTCTCGTCGGGCTCTTCGCCGGTTACCTCTGGATTTTGCGCGCGCCTACCCATCGAGGTTGCGCATCAATTCTTTTGATTGAGGCGCTTTTGCTGACCGTGTTCGCTTTTCTCCTCGCTCGCGAGGGTTCTCCCGAAGCGCAACACCTCTTGCCTATTTTGGCTTTCGCGGCACTCCCCTTCTGGCCATGGGCTTGCAGAATGCGACGCTGCGGGAGGTTGGCCGCTCGGCATTCCCGAGCACGTACGTCACGGGAGTTCTTGATACCCTTGCAGAAGTCGACGGCCCTGGCTGTCATCAGCCGGGAAGAACAGCCAAATCAACAGTGGCACAGCCAGTCGTGTCGCGCGGCTCTGGTTCTGCTATGTCCCGGGCGCTCTATCGGGCAGCGCAGGGCTCCTTGTCTTCCGAGCAGGCGTTTTGTTCCTCCCGGTGTCGGTATTGGTCGTCATAGCGGCGCGTTTCCTTTCCACGTCTGGTCGGCGAAGCCGGCTAGGGAGGTTACTCCTTCGGCGGATCAGAGACCGGAAGGGCTCGCACCGGAGAAACATTCAGCCCACGGGTCCGCTCGAAAACGCCAGGCGCGACTTCAATCAGCCGCTGGTAAGACGCAAAAATCATTTCCAGGCGCGCGTCGAGGTTGTCAATGAAATGGAGAGCAATAGCTTCCGGGGTCTTCGGCTCGACGGAGAGCCGAGTTGAAGTTCTCCGTGATGTGCGGCGATCAGATGGAGCAGGTGAAGCCGAACGTCCTCTGAGGGTGGCGTGAGATCCTTCCAGTTTTCCAGCGGAAGTTTGCGCCAGAGCGCGTTCACGACCTCGATGCCAATGCTGATGTGGCCGAGGAGCTTCGCCACGAACATCCCGCGGGATCTCGAAGCTCGTTTCCGGCGGGCACATTTCCCAGAGCTTACCGCAGTCGTGAACCAGAACACCGGCGATCAACAGATCACGATTGAGAGCGGGGTGAGCTGTGCAAAGCGCATCGGCGCACCTCATCATCTGCGCGGTATGCCGAAGCAAACCGCCCCGAAAGGCATGATGGTTTCGCCGGGCGGCGGCAGCTCGACGAAAGCGCGAGCCGAACTCCGCCAGGAATAGCTCCGTTAACGCGCGCAGCCTCGGATCCGCGAGACTGTTGATTTTTCCAGAATCAAATTGAAGTCGGCTTGAGCCGCCGCCCGGTCGGTCTCGTCACCCCGAGAGTAATTCCTGGGCCTCATTTTCGGGGAGCGCCAGAGCACGACCACCTTTTGGCATCCCAGACCGAAGCTTCCCACACAAAATTCGCCATCAATGGCCACGGCCATGCCGCGTGCGAGACCCTCGCAAGCGCTGAAATTCGGAGAGTCGCTCCACGCCTTCAGGATCAAGGAAGTCCCCAGCATCGCGGAAGCGAGACCTCCCAGAACGGTTTTCCATTGCTCGCATCCTTGCGAATGATTTCTTCAATCTGGGCATGAATGCGCGCCACCAGCGCACCGCTTCTCGCTTCGGCGCGGAGTTGAGAGATGGTTTTTCGTCCTGGCTCAGACATCTGGTGCGCTGCGAGAAGCGGTCGAGGATAGTAGCGAAGGTGTCTCCACCGTCGAGGATGTGCCCGACGGCGGCGGAGACGCCGCTGCTCAACAAGGCGACCCTTCCGGGGTGCGGACACCGCCGCTACAGCAAGGAGCTGCCAGTTCACGCGGACGTTTTCGTGGAGAACCACTCTCAGTTGAGCAGCTGATACCAGGTGCTGCGGCGATGCGGTTGATAACCGGCTTCGCGAATGAGGTGCTTCGATATCTTCGGGCATTAAGCCTGAAGGTGGTGCCCGCACTTGAGACCACATTCTCCTCCATCATCACGCTGCCGAAGTCGTTGGCTCCAAACTTCAGTGCGATCTGACCGATCTTCGGTCCCTGCGTCACCCACGAACTCTGCACGTTCTCGAAGTTATCCAGAAAGATGCGCGAGAGGGCCTGCATCCGCAGATACTCGGCGGATGTAACGGTCATCCGCTTTCAAGCGGGTGTTCTCCGCGGCATGAAAAGTCCAGCAGATATAAGCGGTGAAGCCGCCGGTTTCGTCCTGAGTGCTCTGCAGGCGCTGAAGGTGTTCGATTGCGGTCGTCATGATACCTCGACGTGGCCGAACATCATCGTTGCACTCGAACGCAGGCCAAGTTCATGGCCAATTCGCATCACCTCCAGCCACTGATCCGGTCTTGCACTTGAGAGGAGCGATTCGATCGCGGACTCGGTACCAGGATCTCGCCGCCGCCGCCAGGAACAGACTGGCCAAGCCGCTACGAATCGTTGCGCAAGGATTACAAACGTGGAAAACCGTTCAGGTTCACTTCCGCATTACAGGGACTCTTTTGATCCACCACGAAAATGGAGCGCTCTAATTTCAGAATTCATACTTTTGCCCCCTTACCTTACCCAAGCTTTTAGCCAGCCAGCAACCATTGATGAGATTGCATTTTGTTGAGCTTCAAGGTCGGATGATGCCAAAGGTGGTGGTTCTGGCGCTCCAAAATGAGGCGGGAATTGCTCCAGGGTGGCGAGACCGACCGGGCGTAACTCAAGCCGACTAATTTGATTCTGAAAAATCAACGATCTCGCGGATCAGGCCGCGCCGCGTTATCTGGAAGCATTCTGGCGGAGTTCAGCTCTTTCGTCGAGAACTCTGCCACCCGGCGAAGCATGTGTCTCGCGTCAGCACCAGGCGGTTTGCTTCCGGCGCCTGCGCAGATGATCAGTGCCGCAAAATGCGCGCACACTTCCCACCCGCTCAATCAGCGTCTGTTGATCGCCAGAAGTGTTTCTGGTTCACGACTGCGGTAGCTCTGGAAGTATTAAGCCGCCCCACCAAACGAGCTGAAATGTACCAGGATGTTAAAAGTGGCGAGCTCTCGGCCACATCAGCATTGGCATCAGCGAGGTCATTGAAGGCGCTGAACAAAGCAACTTCCGCTGACGGAAGGATCTCACGCCACCTTCAGAGGACGCCGACTACACCGCCATCCTGATCTCCGCCGCATCACGGAGGAGGGAAGCTCCAGTTCTACGCTCTCCGATTAAGGCCGGGCGAGCTATTGCTCTCATTTCGTTGGCGTAACCTCGACGCGCCGGAAATGATTTGCGTCGCACACCGGCCGATTGAGTCGCCGCCTGCAGCGTTTTCGAAACTGGACCCCGCGGGCTGAATGTTTCACCTCGAGTTGCGAGGCCTTCCGGTCTCGATCCGCCGAAGAATGGCGCTTACTCCATGACTTTCCGACCCGGGCGAAAATGAAGAAACGCGCCTTCACTTGGCGACCCAATACCAAACTGGAGGAACAAACGCCTGCTCGGAAGCGGGAGCTGCTGCCCGATGAGCACCGCGGACGCGAACCCCGATCGCGACTGACTCCGCTGGCCGCAGCTATTGGTGCAGCGTTCTTCAGCTACCCCGATGGCAGCCGGGAGCCATCAACTTCACCGGGGTAATAAAGAGCTCAAAGTGACGGCCCGTGCTCAGAGGATACCTGAAACAAACAACCTCCACCAGCGTGTCATTCAAGCCCAGCATTCGAAGGAGTTGCCTGTAAGCCAAAATAAGGCGAAAATTATTGTGTTGCTCATGGAAGGAGACTCACGAGGCGAGGAGAAGAAAGCGAACACAGTCGGCAAAGAGCTCAATCAAGGGTAAGTGCGCAACCTCGAGTGGGTGGCGCTACACACAAATCCAGGGTAACCGACGAAAGGCCCGGCGAAAGAGAGGGACTGGCGAAAGTACGGCAATATAATCGCCAATGCTAGCCGAAAGCGGCTCCCCGGCGCGGCGCTGTTGCCACTCATGTGGGAGACAAAAAAGCTACTCGAGAGTCAACACGCCAGTGCGCATTCGTTATCACCATGCCGGGGAAAAAGATCTCGCGCTGGCTGCAAACGCCATTGCGTGGCTTCACCTCATGTCGCCAGGCGCATGACTATCTTGAAGTGCCCCGCCTCGGGCGGTGACCGATCACCGCCACCGAGAATTTCACTGCGCCGTAGAAATTCGAAACGCCAGGGCCGCCAGAGGTTGTAATCTCGATAGCCATCTGCCAGTCGGAAGCCACCGGGGCAACAACGCGCCTCTCCCTACCCTCGCTGCTGAAAAGCGGCTTACGGACACCATCTGCTCAAATAAGCGCTAACCCCAAAGAGTCATCCGCGCACTCTTGGCGAAACAAAGATCTGATTGGCCCGATGAAGATATATCATTGGCCGAGGCAAAGATCTGTTTCGAATCGATCTTCCAACCTTTCACCGCTCAATGTGTCTTCTTCGACTACGGGCGACCCGCGCTGGCCTCTTTGCAGGGATTACGAAACGTCGTAGCAGATTCGCCACCGTCGTTCATGGCTTCCGGTGTTCGCTTTCGGCAACTTTGTTCCGATGTTATTCCTGCGTTTGAACGTCTACCAGGGCGTCCCAGCTGTTCGAACATCGCCATCCTGCTTCGCTCTTTCCCTGAACCAGGCCACGCGCCCAGGGCAATCGGCGGCGCCGACTTGGCATCCTTGGCAACGACCAATCTGGATTTACCGTGTCGGTCACCGAAGACCGAGCTGCCGATGGTGAACTCGCTCTAACAGCGCTGAACCACTAACTTCTCCGTCTTCAAATCTACCATAGCGGGCACCATTCATGAAACGGCGGGATCACGGATTCTATTCGGCGGGCGATCACACCCAGCCCAGGACGCTGTCCCGCCAGATACCTCCCTTTCGCCGTTCAGATTATTCGACACAAGAATTCTATAAACCATGATGCTTTCTCAGCGCCAGAAGTAGACTACCATCCAGGCCGATCGCGAGCAGGCCGATGGCCTCAAAGGCCAAACTCGTAGCTGTGATGCCCGTTCTTTGGACGTCATAAGCTAATCTTCGCCGTCATCCGAGATATTCCCGTCCACGGAAATCCCCTAACGATTGCGATCTTCCGGTCGCACGCAGATCGTCAAGTGTCCCATGCAAGCCGGCGTCGGCCCTCATTGTGGCAGCCCCGATCAGCAGTCCGATTCTGCGGCTGGTCAAATCATGGGTGATGACAACAATCGAGGTGATAAAGAGTTGTTCTTGAGTCCACGAGGAATCAGCCGATTGATGCAATAAGCCAGTCGGATCAGTCCAGCCGTCCGGTTCAAATCCACTGTGAAGGATGACCTGCGGAGGGGAGATGATCGCGATGCAGGGCGACACGCTTGCGCCATTCCCGCCCGCTGAATTCTGGCACACTGCATCGGCAGCCACGCTCTACAGCCTGTTGTTCACGAGCAGTGCGCCGTACTCACCAGCGGCCAAGCTTCCTCTTCTTTCACCGTGCTCCACGGTAGGTACATTGTCGCCACGCCGCCGAATCGAAGAGCGCGCCATCCACGAAAGGCATTGCCGATCGTCTTGCACGGCGGCCACCGGCACCGGTTGGCGTTCATCAGTTCGCGATATCTCGCCCCAGACAGGATCTGGCCGGAGGCCGGCGCTTCATCAGCCAAATATTGTGGCGGAAACACTTTCCCGCCGCACCAGGAGCTGTTCGCCCGAAACATCGACGAAATCCGGGGATTTCTGGGCGCCTATCTTTTACTTTTACGAGATCCTTTTCGGAAGTGAGAGGCTCTGCTACCTTCATCTCCCCTACTTCATCACCACAGGGAAAATGATGCCGAGGTATGTTTGAAAAATTAGCAATCAAGATGGAGCGAGTGAATCCCTGCGGTTTCGGTGGTCGCGCGTCGACTCCGACCGCACCCTCTTTGGCATTCAACCTTCTCGACAGCGATAAAGACGATGATGTTGGCAAAAACCGAACGCTGATCAGCGACATGGCGATGTATGATCCTCGCCTCGGTAAACTTCACCATATTGTTGACGAAGTATACCCTGATGACGAGGATTTATAGACAGCCACAGATAAGAAACGGCGGAGAGCACCCGCAACTGACACATTCGACTACCAACAGGCGCTGGAAATCATCGCCAAAGGCACGGGAATACCGAGGTAGTGAGCGGGATGAACCGCGAGGGGCACGCAACGCATCCGTTCATCCTGCTTTGGTGCGCCATGGTTCCAATTTCTGCGCTCATGGCCGCACCCAACCCGTCCTGCGACCATCAGCCGATTCAACACGGGCCCAACTCGCGGGACATCGGTAAAGGAGTTACCCGCAGGCCGACCGCGGTCTCCACTGTTCGCGGCTGAAGCCAGAAGTAAGCCTGCGCCGGTAAAGACGCCGTAAATGCCCCCGTAACGACGACGGTGATGAGTTGGGATCATATCGATCTCAGCGATTTGGAGCAGTGTCAACCTGAGGCGACCGCTGCAAGATCAGGCCGAGGTCTCCCAGCCAGCAAGCGACCCTGGCCCGGTAAGTGAAGGCAAAAGCGCTTTTGACGAGATCGAGCAGGCCCATTCAATGGTGGCTGCAGAAGAAGTCTCTCTCCACGTGCTAAACGGCAATTCCTCGATACCGCGTACTCTTCTTCAATTGATCCTGGCGGCAACTGGCCAACTGAGTTTTGCTTTGGCTTCCGGTTTTTGTAAGAACTGGACTTCCAGGGTGGAAAGCGTCGGAACACTTTCGGTGAATATATAGATGATGTCATGATTGGTGTCCACCTTGTAGAAGGCCGGGGAAATCGTCAACCAGCGCGAGCGCCATCTTCTCGGATTCACCGACCAGCATACACCTCAGTTCGGTGATCATGCCAGAATGCTTCGTCGGGGGGCCGGTCAAAATCAAGAGGCACAAATTGAAGGAGACCGACGCTCCAACGCTTCAATTCCTGGTTTGCTTTGCGGCGGTCGCGGTTATCCGGCTGGTCGGTCCACTTCGCGTCTAGTCACGGAGTACGCTACGCTTCGCCAAAAATTCACAGTCGAAACAGGCCCGATTGTCATCAGCGGGCAGGCTGCGCAGTTCTATTCTCTGGCTGCGGGCGTGCAGGCGCTCGGCGAAGAAGGCTACGAAGTCATCTGGTCGAAATTCAATCCGGCGCGATCGCGTGATCAGATTTGCCGGTCACCACGCCGTGACGATCACCTGAGGCGATCGAGAAATCCTCGCGCGAAAAGCCCGACGCGGTCTGCCCGCTCTCTTAGCGGCGAAAAAACCTTCCGCTCTGAATGCTGGCGATATGGCGCGTTGGTAGAAAGTGGCGCGCTCGAGCGTCGCAGTATAATCATCGGAGCCATTACTGAGGCAATTCGTCGCAGAGGTCACCAACTTTTAGAAGTCCTTTCTCGATATCGGTCTTGGTGCCGTTCCGGCGTACGCATAACCTCGAGGAAGCCGCAATGTTGTGTCGAAGCGATTTGAGCGTTCCGCCGTTATTCGACCAGCCGCTTTACTGGGCGGCGCGGGCGGAGAATCGCCCTGTCAGTAACGAGGAGTCCGAAGGGAATCGTAAAAACGCATTTCGATCTTTCTGTTTGCCAGGTTGCTATCGAAGAGTCCTTCTCGGTTTGGAAGGAGTTTGAGATGATGATGCGTAGCCGCGCGGACAATTTGGCGGCAGTCACTTTGCCAGTCAGCTGGCTTTGATCCGATGGTCTACCGAAGCGTTCATCCACGGTCGCGCGGTACAAACGTCTTTCACCCAGGCAAAGAATACCAAACCATGCGGGATGCGACTTCGGTGATTCGCGCCATCGGCGTCGAAACGGCGCGGCTTTCTAATATTCAGTTCGCCATGCATCCCCGGACCAACGGGATGAGTGAGGTGATCATCAGCGTGAACCGCGGGTACATCGCGCAGCTCTGCCTCTCGCCTCCAGCTACCGTTTCCGATACGCCAAATCGCGCCAAACTCGCAAAATGGTTACACCGCTCGATGAGCTCAAAGACGACATTCACCGCGAGACCCCGGCGTGCTTTGAACCCTCGATTGACACACAAATAAGTCAGGTGCGCGGTACTTTCCGGAAAAGAGTTCCCCCAAACGTCCGACGTTGACCACACAAATGAAAACGTTGTTGGGCGGCATTAGCGCTCGGGCGCCACATTCGGAGGCTGCAAAAGGCCTCCGCTCCCCTGGAAACAGGACGATTCAGGCTCGGCGCGGACGGCGGGATTCGCCTCCGGTTCTACTGGATAACGGATCGCCAAACTGGCCTTGATTGGCAACTTCGCATACCGAATGCAGTCGCGTCTTTTTCCTTCCGCGCCGCCACACTCACCGAGGCTGGTCTTACTATCGAGCGCATCCACCAGCTCTGCTCCGATCGACCCCATGGTTCCTCAAAACATCAAGCAGCTGATCGGGAAGATACATTACCAAAGATGGCTGAGCAAGCTCCCGGGCGTCACAAAAAGCTCGGATTCTCAGACCGCCAGCTCGCCATCACCGCAGCGCAGGAGAAATTCGTGCTGTTCGAAAGTGCGCCGCTTATAACGACTTACCAGTGGTGGATGCATGTGCGCAGGTTCGGGAGCACCTACTATTGTTCACCTCTACCGGGGATGGGGACGGGGCTCGGCTCAAGCTCCAGAAGAAGGTGAGTAGTCTGTTGTGGAGCGAACGCCACATATCGGCAAAGACGCATGCATCGGTTGATCAATGCTGCGTCGCTGTTAACTCTCCGAGAGCTCGGCTGGAAACGATCATGGTGAATTCAGATCCGGGGGTGTTTCTGTGGTCGCCGACGCCAGTGACAAACTCTCACGCTTCGAACCACTCCACTAGAGGATGTCCTGAACATCACCGAACGCGAACAATAACACGTGCGGCGATCATCGGTTCAGTTCGGTGGCCCAGACTCCCCTCGCCTCCGCCGCAGCGCTCCAGCATATCAGCTTGTTATTGTGCCATCGTGGGACGCCCCAGCCCAACATCGAGATGGCTGGGGATCACGGCCGACACTTCGCGACAATCACTCGACGAAGCTGCGACTCGGCAGGCCTGGTGGCACGACCTGCTGTTAAACGGAAGCCGCGGGCAAAGTCGCCAAATCGCGCTAAGCAATCAGTTTATCGTGTTGGTGAAACCAATGCCGATGCTCAGCCAGACGACGGTAAATCATCCATAGGAAAGTCACACGCGCCATCCGGACACCGCCGAGGGCCAGTCCGAACGCTGACTATAAGTCGATCGTTTCCTCGAGGTACACCAGGTGAATTATCGACTACATCGCGGATGGGGAGAGATCGTCATCGCTGATATCATGGAACACATCGAGCAAGCTGGCATCCATTCGGTATTGCACCACCTCGGCGTTCTCATATCAAAAAGAAATTCCTCGAGGAAGCGTCAAGCGACGAAACCAGTCGTGTGCGCGCAGAACTCAGGTAAAAGGCTGATGGAGCATTCAGTTTGCCGTCAAGGACGGGATTCATCTCCTCAGGAGGCAAACCCTCGCCTCGCTTTGCCTGATCCCACCAATGAGCAAAGGCAATCGGTAAGCCTTGGCCCAAACTCGCCGCTGCGAGTCGCTGGCCGAGCAAACCTAAGATTCATTTACGAAGGCAAAATCCTGCAGAAGCATTACTCCAGTCAAGCCGTGTTCCACTTCATCAGGATTCCCGGGTGTCGACGTCACCCTGGGGCGGAAATGCGCTCTACCGGGCGGGGGTGATGGGGATTGATATCAATCTCAGGATGCTACGCAAAGTCTAAATGTCGCACAACCACAACCAGCAATAATAGCTATCAGCGTGAAGGACTCCGATAAGCTGAGCGGTGAATTTCCCCATTGCCCAGGAGGTTAAACGGCCTCGAGTTCACCATTTACGCAAACCGGCAGGAGCCGCCAGGTGCTAACGCAACAGGAGTTTAGGCCGAGGCTGCTTTACAGGTCAGAAAGGAGAGTGCTTAACATCTCGACAACCTGTGATCAAAATAACGACGGCCATTTTTATTATTAATACGCCGAAGCGGGACAACGGCCGCCGAGAGAGTCGTGATTGCAACGCGGCCATTGGCTACATCGCCATGTTGACC
>ERZ1370068.7409-contig-6325_pt1 | contig 31114 bp, 49 predicted proteins | sample MGYA00561227_ERZ1370068 | MGnify/ENA primary metagenome ERZ1370068 (study PRJEB38410, sample SAMEA6850437) | metagenome | study: Metagenomic assessment of the ecological functions of the soil: analysis of the soil microbiota associated with the...
TTGCTGGTCCAGCGCGGCACCGTCCACAACTGGATCAACCGCGGCAAGGCGCCGTGCGTCATCGCCTTCTCGCTCATCGATGCGAAACCCGCCGCCGCGGGCGGCAAGGAGCTCAAAGCGTTCGGCTGACATATTTCCGTAATCCATTCCGCGTAGCCTCCGGTGGCCAGGCGTTCGCCTGCCACCCAACTTGGAGGAGCGCAATGAAGAAGAGCTTGCTGTTGTCGATGGCCGGCATGGTCATCGCCAGCGCCGTCGCCGTCAACGCGTGGGCCGACCGCGACGACGAGGACCGCGATGAGGATGGCGGAAGGTATGCCATCGGACTGTGGGGCGATCTGCCGCTATTCGGATCTGCAGGCGCAGGTGGGCGTGCCGAACCTGATCGCCGACATGAACAGCCAGCGAGCTCGCGTTCACCGTCCACGACGGCGACCTCAAGGCCGGCAACGGCACGCCCGGCTCGGTCACGCCGACCATCTGCAGCGACGCCCTCTACGTCCAGGCGCTCGGCTTCTTCAACGCGCTCCATGCGCCGGCCATGCTGACCCCGGGCGACAACGACTGGACCGACTGCGACCGCCCGTCGAACGGCGGCTTCAACTCGCTCGAGCGCCTCGACCACGAGCGGCAGGTCTTCTTCTCGACGCCGTTCTCGCTCGGGCAAACAGCGCATGCGCCAGGAGGTGCAGACGACGCCGCTGTGCCTCGGCGTGAGCGGCCCGACGCCCTGCGTCGAGAACCGGCGCTGGACCCATCGCGGAGTCACCTACGTGACGCTGAACATCCAGGGTTCGTGCAACAACCTGTGCGACACGGCGCCCGACCCGGCGGAATTCACCGCCCGCAATCAGGCGAACATCGCGTGGATGCAGAGACGCCTTCCTCGACGCTCAAGGCCCGCGGCTCGGCCGCGATCATGATCATCGCGCAGGCCGACCCGGGCTGGGACCTGTCCGATCCGACCCGCGCGCCGCTGCGGGATCCCAAGACGCTCGCCGAGACCGACGGCCAGCCGGACGGCTTCCAGGAGTTCCTCCGTCGCCCTGCGCGACGAAGTGATCGCCTTCCGCAAGCCGGTCGCGTACGTGCACGGCGACTCGCACTATTTCCGGGTCGACAAGCCGTTCCAGGATTCCCTGGGCCGCCGGCTGGAGAACTTCACGCGCGTGGAAACCTTCGGCGACAACCAGGGCAACGGGAACAACGACGTGAACTGGCTCAAGGTGACGGTCGACGCCCGCAGCCGCGAGGTCTTCACCTACCAGCCGCAGATCGTTCCGGGAACCGCACCGCCGTCCCGGCGCCTTAAGACACGGGGGACACGGCGAACGACCGGGGCCGCTCGCCGCTCCACCGGATTTCCTGCATGGTCGTATACGCCGCCTCGATGTGGCGCCGGAAGCGGTCGGCGTCGAAAAGGAAGCCCGTTTTCTGGCGCGCATCCAATCTTTCGCGGAGCCTCGCCGAGGCGCTGCGGGTCGGTCGCGAGGGACAGCGCCAGAGCCTCGTATTCGGCAAGATTGGCCGCCACGAGCTCCGGCATTCCCAGCACGTTCAGCATGCCGCCCGCCACGCGCCCCGCGAACGAGCGCCCGGCGCAGGTCAGCACCGGCAGGCCGGCCCACAGGGCATCGCTCACCGTGACGTGGCCGTTGTAGGCGGTGTCCAGGAAGAGATCCGGCGAGGCGGTACCGGGCGTAGTGCTCCTCGATATTCTTCAGCCGGCGCGCGAAAACGAGCCGGCTCGGATTCACGCCTCGGTCGGCGGCCTCGCGCCGCAGATTCGCCTCCGCGGCGGAGTTGTCGAACGACAGCCAGAGCACGCTGCCTTCGATCTTCTGAAGCAGGCGCATCCATGCGTCAAAAACCTCCGGATCGATCTTGTAGCCGTTGTTGAAGCAGCAGAAAACGAATGCCGCCTGGGGCAGGTCGAACGCCGCGCGCCCCGCGACGGGTTCCGCGAGGACTCGTCGCGAATGGTTCGCCATGTAGCTTTCGGGGAGATAGACGACCTGCTCCGAATAGTGCCGCCGGTCATCCTCGGGAACGACGAATCGGTCGGCGAGAATGTAGTCCATGAAGCTCGCTCCGGTGGTCCCGGGGTAGCCCAAATAGCTCACCTGGATCGGGGCGGGACGATGCGCGAGGATTCGCGGCCTGCACCCTTGGTGTACCCCATCAGGTCGACCGCAATGTCGATGCCCAGATCGCGAATCCTTCCGGCCGTCTCCAAATCGCTCATTCCCCGGACATCGAGGAACTGATCGAATGTCCCTCTCAATCCGGCGCGAATTTCACTCCCATCATCGGCGCCGAAGGACACGCCGAACAGCTCGAATTTCTCGCGATCGTGAAGCCTGAAGAGCTCGCCGACGCAGTGCGCAACAGGATGGTCGCGAAAGTCGGCGGACAAGTACGCCACGCGGATCTTCCCGGGCCCGACCTCCCCGCCATGCTGAAGCTCGGGTAGCTTGTTCGGCATCGCATCGGCGAGATAGCGTTCCGCGCAGAGTTTCTGCTCGCCGGGTTCCTGGCACATGGCCAGAAATGCGAACGGATCGACGATCGACGGTCCCTCCCGCACCAGCGCCCGAAGAGCCTCGACGCGCTCGCTGCGGCGGCGCCAATCGCAGCTCATCGCACGGGCCCACGCGAGCGCCGAAACAGCGGTCGGATGATCGGGCCTGAGGGCCAGCACTTTCTCGAAGCACGCAACGGCCTCCTCGAGACGTTTCATGTCCTGGAGGGCGAGGCCGAGATTGAGGTGCGCGGAGGCCAGATCGGGTTGGAGCGAGATCGCCTTGCGGTAGCACGACACCGCCGCCTCCAGCCTGAGCTGCTTTTGGCAGGTGTTGCCCAGGCCCACGTACGTTGCCGGCATTCGGACTGATAGCCAGCGCTTTTTCGAAGCCGCGGACCGCTTCCTCGCTGCGGTTCAAATAGTCGAGTGCAAGCGCCAGATTGTGGTGCGCATGAGAAAAATCCAGGTTGATCGCGAGCGCTTTTTGAAGAGAGTCGATCGCCTGCTCATAGCGGCCCTGGTCCCTGTAGACGGCGCCGAGCGCGTTGTGCGCCTCGAAGTCGCCGGGGGATATCCGCAAGGAGCGACTGATACGTTCTATGGCCTCGTCGTACCGGCCGAGCGCCCTGTAGGCATTGCCGAGGTTGTAGTGCGCATGCGGGCTGCCGGGCTCGATCTCCGCCGCGTTCTCGAGGTACGGTACCGCCTCCGAGTGGCGATTCATGTCCGACAATGTATTTCCGATGTTGTTGCAAGGTCCCGGCATGCCGCGGGTGACGCTCGATCGCGGAGGCGAACACCGCCAGGGCTTCCTCATTACGCCCCTGGCGGGTCAGAGCAACTCCGAGCAGATTCCGCGACTCGACAAGGTCCGGAAACGCCTTGACCTCCCGCTCGAGAACATTCTCGGCGCTCTTCGGGTCTCCGGCGGCAAGATAACAAAAGCCCAGGTTGTAGCCGACGCCTTTGGCGCCGAGCTCCTGAAAGACTTTCTTCAACGGCGCGATCGCTTCCTGATACCGCCCTTGCTGGTAGTAGCTCGCGGCAAGGAGCTGCACGAAGTCGATGTCGCGCGGGTTCCTTCGCAAGGCGGAGTCCGCGATCTCCTCGGCCACCCGCGGATCGTTTCGCTCGATCGCCGCCCAGCCCTCGGCGAGGCGCCTCTGCTGCCTTTCGGCTTTGCCCATCAACGCCCCTTCGCCTTCGCCTGCCACCCGAAGCGCTTCTCGCCGAGCTCGAATGCAGCCTGAATGAGCAGCGCGAGCGCCGCAGCCGGTATCGCGCCGGCGAGCAGCGTGGCGTTGTCGTTCAGCGCCAGCCCCGAGGCGATGCGCTCGCCGTAGCCTCCGGCGCCGATGAACGCGGCGATGGTCGCGGTGCCGACGTTGATGACCGCGGAGGTGTTGATGCCCGCGAGGATCGAAGGCAACGCGAGCGGCACTTCGATGAGCCTCATCCGGTCGCGCGTCGACAGGCCCAGCGCCATCGCCGCCTGCCGCATGCCGCGGGGAATGCCGACCAGTCCCGTGCAGGTGTTGCGCACGATGGGCAGGAGCGCGTAGAGGAACAGCGCGACGCAGCGCGGGCGCCGTGCCGATCGCACCCAGGAGGGCGATGAGGAACGCAAGCAGCGCGAGCGAGGGAATCGTCTGGACGACGCCGACGACCCCGAATATGGCCGCCTCGCGTCTTCGGCGCCTTGGCCGCGAGCACCCCGAGCGGCAAGCCCACGGCAATGCTCGCTGCGAGCGAGACGAACACGAGCAGCAGGTGCTCGCCGGTTAGCCGCCAGAAATCCGGGCCGAAGAGCACGTCCAGAAAACTCCGCCGCGCCGCGCTCTGCGGCTTGCCGTCGGAAACCAGCAGCGCCGCGGCCTGGGCGAAACTCTTTCCTCGAGCTCGGCCGCCGCGTTCATGCGAATCATGCGGCGCTCGTCGATCTTCCTTCCAAGCGCTTCGAGCGCGCGCCACGCTTCCGGAAAACGCTTCGGCACGTCGAGCCGATAGAAGAGCACCGCGTCGTAGCGCGGAAAAAAGCCCGGTCGTCCTCGAGCACGCGCAGCTTGTAGCGCTCGATCTTGGCGTCGGTCGTGTAGACGTCCATGACGTCGATCCGGCCCGCGGCGATCGCCTCGTAGGCGAGGCCGTGATCGAGACCGGAGGGCGTTGCGTACGGCATCCGGTACGCCGCCTTCAGCCCCGGCCAGCCGTCGCCGCGCCCGATGAATTCCTGCGACAGGCCGAGCTTGAGGCCCGGGTGCCGGGCGAGCTCCGAAAGCGTGCGCAGTCCCAGGGCGCCGGCGCGCGTCGTCGCGCATCGCGAGCGCATAGCTGTCGTTGAAGCCCAGGCGCACCGCGACGCCCAGGCCCAGCGGCGCGAGCGCCCGGTTGAGATCCTCGAGACTCGGATTGCCGTCGACCTTGAGGATCTCGCTCGCGATCGTTCCGGTGTACTCCGGATAGAGGTCGATCGACCCGCTTTTCAGTGCCGAGCGTAGAGAATGCCGGTATTGCCCATCCCCGGGCCGGTGCTCGACCGCGGTCTTGCCTCTCGACTGCCTGCTTCAGGACTTCGCCGAGGATGTAGGACTCGGTGAAGCGCTTCGAGCCGATGCGCAAAGTCTCGGCCTGCGCCGGAAGCGAGGCGAGAAGCACGCACAGGGCGAGGACCGTTCTCATGGCACCGTGGAAAGATCGCCGAGGAACTGCAGCGACGCGAGCCGCGAGTACAGGCCCTGCTCGCGCACCAGCTCCGCGTGCGACCCCGTCGCGATCACCCGCCCCTGGTCCATGACCACGATGCGGTCGGCGTTCTTCACCGTGGCGAGCCGGTGCGCGACGATGAGCGTGGTGCGGCCGCGCATCAGGTGCTCGAGCGCGCGCTGCACGTAGCTTTCGCTCTCGGCGTCGAGGGAGCTCGTCGCCTCGTCGAGCAGGAGCACCGCGCGGTCGGCGAGCAGCGCGCGGGCGATCGACAGGCGCTGGCGCTGGCCGCCCGAGAGGCGCACGCCGCGCTCGCCGAGAAACGAGTCCATGCCTTCGGGCAGGCGCTCGATGAACTCCGTCGCGTAGGCCGCCTTGCAGGCGGCGAGCACCTCGGCGTCGCTCGCCGCGGGCCTGCCGTAGCGCACGTTCTCGGCGACGCTCGCGGCGAAGATCACCGGGTCCTGCGGCACCAGCGCGATGCGCGAGCGCACCGCGCGCGGGTCGGCGTTTTTCAGCTCGACGCCGTCCAGCAAGATGCTGCCCGAGCGCCGGGTCGTAGTAGCGCAGCAGCAGCTGGAACACCGTCGACTTGCCCGCGCCCGAGGGCCCGACCAGCGCCACCTTCTCGCCGCGCGACACCGAAAGCGAGAAGTCCGAGAGCGCCGCGGCGTCGGGCCGCGAAGGATAGCGAAACGTCACGCGCTCGAAGCGCACCTCGCCGCGCGAAGGCTCGGGCAGCGTCTGCGGATTCGCGGGCGCGCGGATCGAGGCTTCGGTCGCGAGCAGCTCCATCAGGCGCTCGGTCGCGCCGGCGGCGCGCTGCAGGTCGCCGATCACCTCGGACACCGCGCCCACGGCGCCGGCGACGAGCACGGCGTAGAACACGAAGGCCGAGAGCTCGCCCGCGGAGATGCGCCCGGCGAGCACGTCGTGCCCGCCGATCCAGAGGATGACGCCCGACCGCGCCGAAGGCGAGCAGCATCACCAGGGCGATCGAGGAGCGCCCGCTGGCCGATGCGCCGCGTCGCGGTGGCGAAGGCCTCCTCGACGCGCGCGCCGAACCGCTCGCGATCCCGGTCCTCGTGACCGTAGGACTGCACCGTGCCGGATCTCGTGCAGCGACTCGTCGATATGCGTGCTCACATCGGCGATTCGGTCCTGGCTCGCGCGCGAGAGCTTCCGCACGCGCCGCCGAAGCAGCAGGATGGGCGCGATCACCAGCGGCACGCCGAGCACCACCAGCGCGGTGAGCTTGGGGCTGGTGATCACCAGCATCACCAACGCGCCCGAGCATGATGAGCGTGTTCCGCAGCGCGAACGATGCCGAAGACCCGATCACCTGCTCGAGGAGCGCCGTATCGTTGGTGAGCCGCGAGATCACTTCGCCGGTGCGCATGGTCTCGAAGAATCCGGGCGATTGCTCGAGCAGGTGCCCGAACACCGCGCGGCGGATGTCGGCCGAGACGCGCTCGCCGATCCAGGACACCGAGTAGAAGCGCGTATACGTGGCGGCGGCGAGCACGCACACGATCGCGAGCAGCGCGAAGAGCGCCGTGTCGAGCGAGGCCGCGTCGGCGCCCGAGAAGCCGGCGTCGATGACGCGCTTCAGGCCCTGGCCGAGCACCAGCACGCAGCCCGCCGCGACCACGAGCGCGACGCCCGCCGACGGCCATGCGCCCCTGTGTACGGCGCGACGAAGCGCAGGACCCGCGCGAGCTGCCGCACGTCGCGGTTGCGCGGGGCGCTCGGGAGGTTGTCGATCTGCCGCGCCATGCGATGCCTCAGCCTACGAGCCGCTCCGCGAAGCAGCACGATCCAGTGCCTCACCGGCAGCCCGGTGCCGGCCTGCAGGTGCGCCTGGCAGCCGATGTTGGCCGGTGACGATCTGCTCGGGCTCGCCCGAGGCGAGCGCCGCGAGCTTGTTCGCCCTCAGGCGCTCGGAAGCTCGGGCTCGAGGATCGAGTAGGTTCCTGCCGAGCCGCAGCACAGATGCGAGTCGGGCACCGGCGTCAGCTCGAACCCGGCGCGCGCGAGGACTCTCTCGGTCACGCCGCTCAGCGCCAGCCCGTGCTGCAGCGTGCACGGCGGGTGAAACGCGATGCGCCCGCCCTTCTTCGCGAGCAAGCGGCTCGAGGCGCTCGAACTCCGCGGCCATCACCTCGCTGATGTCGCGCGTCATCGCGCTGATCTTCGCTGCCTTTTCGGCATAACGCGGATCGTGCCGGAGGAGGTGCCCGTACTCCTTCACGACGGCGCCGCAGCCGCTCGCGGTCATGACAATGGCTTCCACCGCCGGCTTCGACGTGCGGCCACCAGCGGTCGATCAGCGCGCGCATGTCGGCGAGGCCGTCGCTCCTGGTAGCCGACGTGGAAGCGCAGCGCGCCGCAGCAGCCGGCGCCCGGCGCCTCGACGAGCGAGATGCCGATCGCGGTCGAGCACGCGCGCCGCCGCCGCGTTGATGTCGGGCGAGATCGCGGGCTGCACGCAGCCGGCGAGCGCGAGCATCTTTCTCGCGTGGCGCGGCGCGGGCCACGCGCCCGCCGCCGGAACCGAGACCGGCACTTTCTCGGCGAGCGCCGGCGGCAGGAGCGGGCGCGCGAGGCGGCCGAGCCGCAGGAGGCAGCCGAACAGCGCGACCGGTGCGGAACGATCATGCGAGCACGCGGCGCTTGAAGCGTCTCCGCGGCGGGCCGCGCGCGTCTTCTCCTCGACGACCTTGCGCCCGATGTCGAGCAGGCGTCCGTACTGCACGCCCGACGGACAGGTGGTCTCGCAGGCGCGGCAGGTGAGGCAGCGGTCGAGGTGCAGCTGCGTCTTGTCGGTGATCGCCGTGCCCTTCGAGCGCCTGCTTCATGAGGTAGATGCGGCCGCGCGGGCCGTCGTTCTCGTCGCCGAGCAGCTGATAGGTCGGGCAGGTCGCGGTGCAGAAGCCGCAGTGCACGCACTTCCTCAGGATGGCGTCGGCCTCGCGCCCTTCGGGCGTGTCGCGGATGAAATCGGCGAGCGCGGTCTGCATCAGCGAATCTCGTCAGAGTCCGGGTACATGCGGCCGCGGTTGAAGATGCCGTGCGGATCGAACTCGCGCTTGAGCTGCTCGTGGATCCTCGCGAGCGCGGGCGCGAGCGGCTGGAACACGCCGACCGCCTTGTCGCCGCCGCGAAACAGCGTCGCGTGGCCGCCGGCGCGCTGCCGCCGCCTCGCGCACCGTGCGCGCATCGGCGTGCGAGTGGAGCCAGCGCAGCGCGCCGCCCCACTCGATCAGCTGCTCGCCCTGGAGCCCGAGCGGCGGCGTGGTCGAGGGCACCGAGAGCCGCCACAGCGGCGCGTCGTCGCGTGAAGAAGCGATCGGTCGTGCTCGCGCAATCCCGTTCCAGAACCGCCGCGCCTGCGTCGTCCTCGACGCGCTCGCCGCCGAGCTTCGTCGCCGCCGCCTCGACCGCCGCCGCGGCGCCGGAGAGGCGCACGCGCAGCGTACCGTCGTTCCACGCGCGCTCGCGCTGATCGGCAGCGGCTTGCCGCCCCAGCGGTTGAGCTGCGTCGATCGCCTCGGTCCTCGGGCAGCTCGAAGCCGAGCGTCGCCTCGGCGACCGGGAGCGGCAGCACCTTGAGCGAAACCTCGAGAATGATGCCCAGCGTGCCGAGCGATCCCGCCATCAGGCGCGAGACGTCGTAGCCGGCGACGTTCTTCATCACCTGGCCGCCGAAGGTGAGCACCTCGCCGCGGCCGTCCATGCATCTTCGACGCCGAGCACGAAATCGCGCAGCGCGCCGCCGCACTGGCGGCCCGGACCCGACAGCCCCGCCGCGACCGCGCCGCCGACGGTGGCGCCGTCGCCGAAGTGCGGCGGCTCGAAGGCGAGCATCTGGCCGCGCTCGCGCATCGCCGCCTCGAGCTCCGGCGAGCGCGCGTGCCGCAGCGCGCGGTGATCACCAGCTCGGACGGCTCGTAGGAGACGACGCCGGAATGGCCGCGCGTGTCGAGCACTTCGCCTTCGAGCGCCTGGCCGTAGAAATCCTTGCTGCCGCCGCCGCGAGGCGCAGTCCTGCGCTTCGACCGCGCCGCCTCGCGGACCTTTTCGGACAGCCTGTTCAGCTCCGCGTCCATGGCTAGTTGAAGGAAACCCCGACGATGGCCTGACCGTCCAGTCGTCCGTGGCGGGCGTCAGGCCGTGGCCGACGCCGAAGTTCAGCGACCAGCCCTTGCGCTCGATCTCCATCGACCGCGTAGAGCGTGCGGTTCTGCTCGTCGCGCGGAAGCGGGTTCGATAGCGGGCCGTAATCCTGATAGTACTCGGCGCCCGAGCGAGAATCCGCGGGCGAGGATCGAGCATCGCCTTGCAGGCAAGCGTGAAGTCGGGACTGCCGCGAAATCCCGGCGACAGGCCCCACTCGAGGATGGGGTTGAGGCCGATGAGCCAGTCTGGCGCCGCGATAGCCGCCGATGAAGCGCACCTCGTCGTTCCATCGTGAGTCCGAGAAGGCCTTGTTGAGGTCGGAGAGCTCGTTGTTGATCCCCGCAGTACCAGCCGCTGCCGCCTCTTCCGCGGCGCGGATCGGCAGCCATTTCACGCGCAGCTTCGCGCCGCCGAAATAGTAGTGCCCGTCCGAATCGGTGGTGGTCGGGAGGTACAGGCCCCAGTCGAAGCCGTGGCCCAGGCCCCAGGAGAACTCGGGCGTGATCCGGACGCCGTGGTACAGGCGGAACGTCGCCCGGATAGTCCGGCGTGCTCCTGCCCGCTGGGCGTCGGTGTTGATGTGAAGCTCCAGTCCGCTCTCGCCTCGGCGTCGAGGTCGTCCGTATACACCTGGATCTCGTCCACGATCGCGACGGCGCCCGCGACCGGAGCAAGCAGGCAAGCGCCGAGAGCGCGAAGGGCCGGCCGAACGCGCGTTCGTGCGCAGGCGCACGCCTAGAATCGCGGCAGCTCGGGATGCGGCAGCTGCCCGCCCTTCACGCGCATGCGGCCGAACTCGGCGCAGCGATGCAGCGTCGGGATGTTCTTGCCGGGATTGAGCAGGCCCTCGGGATCGAAGGCGCGCTTGACGCCCTGGAAGCTGCTCGATCTCGGCGGTGCCGAACTGCACGCACATCTGGTTGATCTTCTCCACGCCGACGCCGTGCTCGCCGGTGATCGTGCCGCCGACCTCGACGCACTTCTCCAGCACCTCGCCCGCGAAGCGCCTCGGTGCGCTCGAGCTGCGTCCGGGATCGTTGGCGTCGAAGAGGATCAGCGGGTGCAGGTTGCCGTCGCCGGCGTGGAACACGTTGGGGCAGCGCAGGCCGTATTTCTTCTCCATCGCCGCGATGCAATTGCAGGATCTCGCCGCAGCTGCTTGCGCGGAATGGTGCCGTCCATGCAGTAGTAGTCGGGCGAGATGCGCCCGACCGCGGGAAACGCGGCCTTGCGCCCGGCCCAGAATCTCAGCCGCTCGGCCTCGTCGCGCGAAACGCGGATCGCGGTCGCGCCGGCGCGCTGCAGCACCTCGCTCATGCTGCGCGATGCTCGTCCTCCACCTCCTCGCGCGTGCCGTCGGCCTCGCACAGCAGGAGCGCCGCGGCCTCCAGGTCGTAGCCGGCGTGCACGAACTCCTCGACCGCGCGCGTCGCGGGCTGGTCCATCATCTCCAGGCCCGCGGGCACGACGCCCGCCGCGATGACGTCGGCGACCGCGTTGCCCGCCTTCTCGACGTCGTCGAAGGAAGCGAGGATCACCCGCGCCGTCTCGCGGCTTGGGCAGCAGCTTCACCGTGATCTCGGTCGCGACCGCGAGCATGCCCTCCGAGCCGATCAGGATGCGCGAGCAGGTCGAGGCCGGGCGAATCGAGCGCCTCGCCGCCGAACTCGACGATCTCGCCTTCGATCGTGATCGCGCGCACGCGCAGCACGTTGTGCACGGTGAGGCCGTACTTCAGGCAGTGCACGCCGCCGGAGTTCTCGGCGACGTTGCCGCCGATCGAGCAGGCGATCTGGCGAGGACGGATCGGGCGCGTAGAACAGGCCGTAGGGCGCCGCCGCCGTCCGAGATCGCGAGGTTGCGTGACGCCGGGCTGCACCCGCGCCGTGCGCGCGAGCGGATCGATCGCGACAGAATGCGGCGCATCCTGGCGAGCGACAGCAGCACGCCGTCGCCCCGCGGCAGCGCCCCGCCCGAGAGCCCGGTGCCCGCGCCGCGCGCGACCACCGGCACCTTCAGCTCGTGGCAGGCGCGCAGCACTTCGCGCACCTGGTCCTCGCTCGACGGCAGCGCCACCACCATCGGCAGCTGGCGGTAGGCCGAGAGGCCGTCGCACTCGTAGGAGCGGGTGTCTTCCTCCGCGTGCAGCACCGCATCGGCGGGCAGCAGCGCTCGCAGGCGTCCCGCGACCTCGGCCTGGCGCAGAAAATTGATGCCGGTGACGGCGACGTTCATTTCTGGCAGCTTACAAGTATTCCTTCGCCCACGCCAAGCTGTCTCGGCGGTGCTCTTCCGTCGGCGTGTATTCGGCGCCGATCCAGCCGTCGATAACCCAGCCGGTCGACGAGGTCGAACAGCTCCGGAAAATCGATCTCTCCGGTGCCCGGCTCGTGCCTGCCGGGGACGTCGGCGAACTGCATGTGGCCGATGCGGCCGAGATTGCTCGCGATGGTCGCCGCGAGGTCGTCGCCCATGATGCGCATGTGGTAGAGGTCGTACTGGACCTTGAGGTTGTCCGCGCCCGCTTCATCGACCAGCGCGAACGCTTCGGCTCGGAGCGGTTCAGGATAGAAACCCGGAACCGCGAGCGTGCTGATCGGCTCGACGAGCAGCGTCATGCCGGCCCGCGCAAGCTCGTCCGACGCGTAGCGCAGGTTGGCGACGTAGGTTTTCGCGCAGCGACGGCGCGGTCCGCGCCGCGCGGCGCGATGCCGGCGAGGCAGTTCATCTGCCTGCACCCGAGCGCGACCGGGCGTAGGCGAGTCGCCCTGCCCACGCCGTCGCGGAATTCGGCGACGCGATCCGGCAGGCAGGCGATGCCGCGGTCGCCCTGTCTGCGGGTCTCCCGCCGGGATGTTGATGAGCACGACCTCGACGCCCGGCGCGCTTCGCGGCCTGCGCGAGCGACCTGCTTGTCCCAGCGCGTAGGGAAACTGGATCTCGACGGCCTTGAACCCGGCGCGCGCCGCCGCGTCGAAGCGCTCGGGAAACTCGATCTCCCCGAACAGCATGCTGATGTTCGCGCTGAACCTCGGCACGGCCCGGACCTCAGGCCGCAGCCGGCTCGCGCGCCACGAGCATCAGCGTGAGTCCGGATTTGCGCAGTTCGAGCATCGCGTGCGGAGGCGGGAAATACGCGGCAGGAAAGGCGCTAGAGGATAGCACGCAAGGAGCGGCGCGACCGCGTTTGATACCATAGACTCTCGGTGCTCGCCTCGACGTGACGCCCTCGACCGCCCCGAACACCGCGCTCGCGCAGCGCCTGTTCCCCCTGCTGAAATGGTGGCCGCGAGTCGACGCGGCGACGCTCCGGGCCGACGCGATCGCGGGCCTGATCGGCGCCATCGTCGTGCTGCCGCAGGGCGTGGCGTTCGCGACGCTCGCCGGTCTCCCTCCCGAGTACGGGCTGTACTGCGCCATGGTGCCGACGCTGGTGGCGGCGATGTTCGGCTCGTCGCTGCACACGTCGCCGGACCCACCAACCCGGTGTCGCTGATGGTGTTCGCGGTGCTGAGCCCGCTCGCCGTGCCGTTCACGCCCCACTACGTCGAGCTCGCGTTCACGCTCGCGCTGATGTCGGGCGTCATCATGCTCGCGCTCGGCCTGCTGGGGTTCGGAACGCTGGTGAATTTCGTGTCGCAGCTCCGTCGTCGTCGGGCTTCACCGCCGGCGCTCGGCGTGTTCATCCTGCTCGTCCCAGCTCGGCAACTTTCTCGGCATCGAGTCGCCGCCGAGCGCCTTCGCCGATCTGGTGGCGCGCGACGTTCACGCACCTCGGCGACGCGCAGGCCGTGGGTCGCGCTGGTCGCAGCCGCGACCGTCGCGGTCGGCGCGGTCTCGCACCGCGTGCTGCCCAGGATCCCGCCGATGCTCGCGGCGATGGTGCTCGGGCAGCGTCGCCGCGTATTTCCTCAACCAGGCGCTCGGCGTGGAGCGCACCGGCCTGCAAGACGCTCGGTCCCCTGCCTGGCGCGCTGCCGCCGCTCGTCGCGTCCCGACCTCTCGCTCGCGACGCTGCAGAACCTGCTCCCGGCGGCGGTCGCCGTGGCGCTGGTCTCGCTCACCCAGGCGCTGCTCGATCGCGCACGCCATCGCGCTCAAGTCGGGGCAGCGGCTCGACAACAACCAGGAGTTCATCGCGCAGGGCCTCGCCAACGTCGCCGCGGCGTTCTTCTCGGGCTTTCCGACGAGCGCGTCGGCGAACCGCTGCGGCATCAACTACGACGCCGGCGCGCGGACGCCGATGGCGGCGATGTTCGCCGCGCTCGCTCCTGGTCGCTGGTGCTGCTCGCGGTCGCGCCGCTGGTCGCCTACCTGCCGATCGCGGTCGTGGCCGGGCATCCTGTTCCTCGTCGCCTGGAACCTGATCGACCTGCCGCGGATCCGCAAGATTCTCGCCACCAGCCGCGGCGAGAGCGCCGGTGCTCGCCGGTCACCTTCTTTGCGACGCTCCTGCTCGACCTCGAGTTCGCGATCCTGGTCGGCGTGCTCGTGTCGCTGGTGCTGTACCTCAACCGCAGCTCCCACCCGATCATGCGGAGCCTGGTGCCCGACCCGCGCCACACCGAGCGCAAGATGACCGAGGTCGAGGACAGCCTGGTCGAGTGCCCCCAGCTCAAGATCCTGCGCATCGAGGGCTCGATCTACTTCGGCGCGGTCGGCCACGTCGAGCGGCACCTCGACACGCTGCGCGAGCACAGCCCCGGGCAGAAGCACCTGCTGCTCATGTCGAAGAGCATCAACACCGTCGACATGGCGGGCGCCGAGCTGCTCGTCGAGGAGGCGCGCCGCCGCCGCGACGGGCGGCGGGCAGCTCTATTTCTACAGCCTGAGAAAACCGGTCGAGGAGCTGCTCGAGCGCGGCGGCTACATGGGCGAGATCGGCCGCGAGAACGTCTTCCGCGGCAAGCGCGAGGCGATCGGCGGCGTGTTCACGCGGCTCGACCGATCGATCTGCGCGCGCCTGCCGCGCGCGCATCTTCGAGGAGTGCGCGAGCGTGCCCAAGCCCGAGGACGCCTGATGCGCCGCGCCGCCCTCGCCCTCGCCGTCCTGCGTCGCGGCCTGCAGCGCCGGCCAGCCCAGGCTCGCGCGCCTCGCGCCCGACGCGGTGGTGCTCGCCTTCGGCGACAGTCTCACGGCCGGTGTCGGAGCGAACCCGGGCGAGAGCTACCCGGCGCGCCTCGAGGCGCTGATCGGACGCAAGGTCCTGTCCTCGGGCGTTCCCGGCGAGACCAGCGCCGGCGGGCCTCGCGCGCCTACCCGCGGCGCTCGAGGAGGCGAAGCCGCAGCTCGTCATCCTCTGCGAGGGCGGCAACGACTTCCTGCAGAAGCTCGACGAGGCGCAGGCGGCGAGCAACCTCCGCGCGATGGTGCGCCTCGCGCAATCGCATGGCGCGCAGGTCGTGCTGATCGCGGTTCCGAAGCCCGGCCTGCTGCCCTCGCCCGCGCGATTTCTACGCGACGATCGCCAAGGAGTTCGCCGTGCCCAACGAGGAGACCGCGCTCAAGAAGATCCTCACCGACAACAGCGCTCAAGTCCGACCTCGTGCACCCGAACGCGGCCGGCTACGCCAGGCTGGCGGAAGCGATCGCCGCCCTGCTCAGGAAAACGGGCGCGGTGTGAGGTATTCCTGACGGCCGTGTAGCGCGAATTCGGTCCGCCTGTAAGGGTTTGCCTTACACGAGCGCGTATTAGCATCCGGGATAACGGCTTTTCATCTTTCTTTCACGGGCGGACCGTACTATGCTCACAGGCATAAGCCTTCAGCGTGACTCCCCGTGGATCAGATCTTCACAGACCGCCGTCTCTGGATCGAAGTCGCCGAATACCTCGCCGCCGTGATCGGCGCCATCGCACTCGCCTGGGTCATCGCGGACGACCTCGGCTCGCCCCTGTGGGGCGGGCTGACCAGCATCCGCCTGCGCTGACGCGCTTCCGCATCACTTCGCGCCGAGCAGGCGCGACGCGCGTCCGATGTCCTTGGGCTTCACCCAGAAGATCGCGCCGTAGCGGCCGCCGCCCGCGTTGACCGCGTCCATCGCGACCATGTTGATCCGCGCCTCTGCGAGCTTGGCGAGAACGCGCACCAGCGCCCCGACGCGATCCTCGCCCTGGATCAGGAAAGCGGTCTTCTTCTTGCCGAGCTTCACCCCGGCCTTCTTCGCGCCGCGCGCGAACTCTGTCGGCCTCGCCGGCACGAAGTCCACCTGAGCCTTCGCGCCGTTGGGAAAGCCGGTGAACGCGAGCAGATTGAGCTTGCCCTTCGCGATCGCGTCGAGCATCTGCACGCCCACGCCGGGGCGGTTCGACACCTGCATCGAGAAGTAGGCGACTTTGCGGATCATCGGTCCTCCTTTTGCGTAGGGGATGGTCTTCAGCCATGATACGCCCATGGGCCACCGCCTCTCGAAGATCACCACGCGCACCGGCGACGGCGGGGAAACCGGGTTGGGCGACGGCTCGCGCGTGCGCAAGGACAGCCTGCGCGTCGCCGCGCTGGGCGAGATCGACGAGCTGAACTCCGCCCTGGGCGTGCTCCTCGCCGAGGCGATTCCGGAAAAGATCCGCTCGAGCCTCGAAAGCGTCCAGCACGATCTGTTCGACCTGGGCGGTGACGTCTCGATCCCCGGACGCGCCACCATGACCGCCGGCCAGGTCGAGAACCTCGAGACGCTGCTCGAGGAATTGAACGCCGGACTGCCCCGGCTCAAGGAGTTCATCCTTCCGGGCGGAACGCGAGCGGCGAGCCTCGCACATCTCGCGCGTACGGTGTGCCGCCGGGCCGAGCGCGCGCTGGTTGCCCTTCGTCCTCGGGAAAAGTCGCCGACGCGGGCAGGATCTATCTTAACCGCCTGTCCGACCTGCTGTTCGTCCTGGGCCGCGTCCTCAACCGCGAGGGCGGCCGCGGCGACGTGCTCTGGGAACAGGGCCGGCACCACCGGTAAAGAAAAAGGCCCGCGCTTGGCGGGCCTCGCTTCGAATCGAAATCTCCGGCGGTCAAGCCTCGACGAAAGCCTCTTCGCGCTTCTTGCGCACCGCCGGCGCCAGCACGACCGCCAGCAGGATGCCGGCGATCACCAGCATGGTGAGGCTGATCGGCCGCTGGAAGAAGACCAGCGCATCCCCGCGCGAGAGCAGCATCGCGCGGCGCAGGTTCTCTTCCATCAGCGGCCCGAGGATGAAGCCGAGGATCAGCGGCGCCGGCTCGCACTCGAGCTTCACGAAGATGTAGCCGACCACGCCGAACGCCGCCGTCTGCATCGACGTCGAACGGGCTGTTCGAGATGCTGTACACGCCGATGCAGCAGAACACCAGGATCGACGGGTAGAGGATCCGGTAGGGCACCATCAGCAGCTTGATCCACATGCCGATCAACGGCAGGTTGAGGACCACCAGCATCAGGTTGCCGACCCACATCGAGGCGATCATGCCCCAGAAGAGCTGCGGCCTCTCGGTCATCACCTGCGGCCCGGGCGCGATGCCCTGGATCATCATCGCGCCGATCATGAGCGCCATCACCGGATTGGACGGGATGCCGAGCGTGAGCAGCGGGATGAAGGAGGTCTGCGCGCCGGCGTTGTTGGCCGACTCGGGCGCCGCCACGCCCTGGATCGCGCCCTTGCCGAAGTTCGGCGGAGTTCTTCGAGACTTTCTTCTCCAGCGTGTAGGCGGCGAACGAGGCGAGCAGCGCGCCGCCGCCGGGCAGAATGCCGAGGAACGAACCGAGCGCGGTGCCGCGCAGGATCGACGCCCAGGAGTCCTTGAAGTCCTGCAGGCTGGGCAGCAGGTTGCTGACCTTCTTGGTGAAAATCTCGCGCTTCTCCTTCTGCTCGAGGTTGGCGATGATCTCGGCGAAGCCGAACACGCCCATCGCCACCGAGACGAAGCCGATGCCGTCGGAGAGCTCCGACACGCCGAAGCTGAAGCGCGCGACGCCCGAATTGACGTCGGTGCCGACCAGGCCGAGGAGCAGCCCCAGGATCACCATCGCGATCGCCTTGATCAGCGAGCCGTGCGCGAGCACCGTCGCGGCGATCAGGCCCGAGCACCATCAGCGAGAAGTACTCCGCCGGGCCGAACTTCAGCGCGACCTCCGCGAGGGGCGGCGCGAACAGCGCGATGATCACGGTCGCGACGCAGCCGGCGAAGAACGAGCCGATCGCCGCGATGCCCAGCGCCGGCCCCGCCCGGCCCTGCCGCGCCATCTGGTAGCCGTCCAGGCAGGTCACCACCGACGAGGACTCGCCCGGGATGTTCACCAGGATCGCGGTGGTCGAGCCGCCGTACTGCGCGCCGTAGTAGATCCCGGCGAGCATGATCAGCGCGGAAGTCGGGTTGAGCGTGAACGTGACCGGCAACAGCATCGCGATCGTCGCGACCGGCCCGATGCCGGGCAGCACGCCGATCGAGCGTGCCCAGCAGCACCCCCATGCAGGCAGTAAAGCAGGTTCTGTACGGAAAGCGCGACGCTGAAGCCCAGTGCCAGATTGGCAAAGAGTGACTCCATGTCGCTACTCCCAGAGGCCTGGCCAGACGTTCATCGGCAAGCCCAGGCCGTGGACGAACGATGATACCGCGAATACCGCAAGCGAAAAGCTGAGCACGGTGACGTGCCCCGCCGTGATCTGCGGCCACTTGTACCGACCCGCGTAAAACGCGAGCACGCCGCCCAAGCCGATCTCCACAAACATGAGCGCCAGCACCGGGGGTAAATTTAGACCCGCCGCGTTAAACACAGTGAGCACAACTTTCTGTATCGGCGGTGACACAACGAGGGTAAGGTAGGTAAAGAGGATTCCGACAGCTAGGTACACCGGCAACATCTGGAAATCCCTACGCGTCCACGCGAACCCTGGTATGGCCGAAACCGCCGTCATAGCAAAGACCGCCGCCACGAGTCCGAGCGGCTTCAACAAATAGCCGAACATGACGACCGAAAAGAGAACGATCCAGAGTGACCGTTCGCCGAACGCCGCGAACGTCAGCCCGACCGCGAGCCCCGCAGAGCAGCGTGTGGCCGATCTCCGAGAGCGATGCTGCGCGTCGCGCGAGCGGCTGCGTGTAGAACGCGAGCACGCCGAGCGCCACGCCGGCGACGCAGGCGCCAGAGCTTGAACGGGAACACCGTGCAGCGGATTCACGATCTTCGAGACGAAGGCGCGGAACAGCACCGCCGCGCCGAGCACGGCGAGCAGGCCCCGAGCACCGTCGGGAAATACGCCGGCCCCATGCGCACCGACGTCCCCATCGCGTAGTTGCTGGGCCACGCACATGAAGCCGAGCCCGAACGCGATGAACATCACCCCGGCCCAGAAATCCTTGCCGTTCGTTATTTTCATTGCACCCCTCCACCAATCCGGCCGGCTATTGTGCCACAGCTTATACGGCCGGCAATGCCCCCTGATCCTTTTCCCGATCCATGTAGTCGATCAGCTTGGAACTCGTCCGGCGCAGGCGCTGCGACAGCATCAGGACCAGCTCCATCAGTATCTTCGCCCCGAGTGTCGGTTGCTTCCAAGATGATGCGCGCCAGGCTGTCGCGGGTCAGAACCGCCATCATGCACGGCTCGGCGGCCACGCAGCTGGCGAAGCGCGGCTCGCCGTCGATCATCGACATCTCCCCGAAGCGACTGCCCCGGCCCCGATCAGCGCGATCAGCCGCGGCGCATTCCACCTGTCCTGCTTGAACACCTCGATCCTGCCTTCGATCAAGAACACCACGAAATCGCCGGTCTCGCCCTCCCGGATGATCTCGATACCCGGCTCGGTGCGATAGACCTGCATGAACTGCGCTCAACAGGTTCACTTCCGCGAGATTGAAATTCTCGAACAGCGGCGAAAACGTGATGAGGCTGTGGATCCGGGCCGCGAACTGCGATGCGCTCGCCGAGCGACTCCAGCTGCGCCAGCCGGGCCCTTTCCGCCGTTTCCGTCATTGCCGTCCCGCCCCCGCGCGCCGGTGACGGCCGAGATTATGCCCAAAGGCCGCCCTGATAACAATGCTGAATCCGGACTTTTGCCCGCGCGAGCGCGGCGAGCGGCCTCACCCCGGACAGGTCGCGGCACCGAGATAGCGCTCGCAGAAATAGCAGCGCCCCTGGGGCAGATAGCGGGGAATCGCATAGAAGCGCTCCCGCACGGGCTTGAGCACGCCCTCGCGGTACGCGGCGAAGTCGAAGCCGCGGCCGAGGACGATATAGAACGTCGCGCCCGAGAGCGTGAACTGCTTGTACTCGACGCTCCTGAAGTAGGGACGGTACTCGGAATTCTCGGGCGGGTTCTTGCGCAGCACGAGGATGTTCCTGCCGTCCAGCGGCCTGAAGTCGGTCACGATGTCGTCGTGCCTCGCGTACGAGGAGCCGTGGCCGAACACGGGAAGTACCTCCCGGAATAGAAGGAGGCGGTGGCCGCGGGCGAGTAGCCGTCGGCTGCGAACGCGAATTCCCCCTCGTAGGGCTTGAGCTCGCCGCAGGATGTCGTTGATGCGCACGTGGTAGACGATCCCGTCGTACGCGCGGCTCTTTTTCCAGGTCTCGAGCGGCAGCGCAGCCGCGACGGCGATCGCGGCGACGTGAAGCGCGCTGAACGCGGCCAGGTAGACGACCGAGCGGCGCAGCTGCTCGCGCGACAGCATCCACCCCGCGACGACGAAGAAGAAGGGCACGAAGCCGAGCATCCAGTGCAGGCCGATCTGCTTGACCAGCGAGAGCACCGCGAAGAAGCCGAAGGGGAATGCGAACATCACCGCGAAGAAGCGCATCGCCTGGATCACCCTGCGCGGCGAGCACGGCGCGGCGATCCTTCGCGAGCTGCCACAGCGCCACGGGGCTGAGCAGATAGAGCACCGACACGGCATACAGCAGCGGCGTCTTCCAGGACCAGCCCGCGGACTCGTGCCGATTGTAGACGTTGAACATCAGGTTGGCCCAGCAGTGCTCGTAGTTCCACCACAGGTTGACCGCGGCGAACGGCAGCGAGCAGGCGACGACGAGCGCGAGGCCCCGCCAGTCGCGCTGCCCGCGCGGCGTGAGAACCGTGTAGACGACGTAGGCGAGCCCGAGGAGCACCGCGAAATACTTGGAGAGGAAGGCGAGGCCGAGAAATGCTCCCGCGAGCGCCTGCCACGCCGGCTGCCTCCTCTCCAGTCCCCGCCAGTACGCCATCACCGAGGCGAACGAGAAGAAGATGAGCGGCGTATCGGTGGTGACGAGGACCGCCCACACGTTCGCCGGGCAGCAGCAGGAAGGCGAGCGCCGCGAGCGCCGCCTTCGCCTCGTCGGCGCGGCGCAGCACGAAGTACACGCCGGCGGCGAGCGCGAAGGGCAGCAGCGTCACCGGCAGGCGCAGCACCCAGGGCGCGCCGGATATCTCGAGCAGCAGGTACAGCAACCACCCGATCATCGGCGGATGGTCGTAGTAGCCGAAATCGGGGTAGACGCCCCAGTAGGTGAAGTAGGCTTCGTCGCCGGTGAAGGGCAGCGCCGCCGACAGGGCCACAGCCTGAAGGCGAGGATCAGCGCCCCGACGGCGAGGCAGCGCCTCTGCGCGGTGTCTCGCGATGGGCAGCGTGGCGTGCCCCTAGGAATCGCCGGACTTCACCAGCCGGCGCCGGCGCACCGCGTCGGCGAGATTCCGGAGGAGCGGCACGCTGTCCTCCCAGCCGATGCAGGCGTCGGTGATGCTCTGGCCGTAGACCAGCGGCTTGCCCGGGACGAGGTCCTGGCGGCCCGCCTTGAGGTTGGACTCGACCATGATGCCGAAGATGCGGTCGTCGCCGGTCGCGACCTGCCGCGCGACCTCGCGCGCCACGTCGACCTGGCGCTGGTACATCTTCTGGCTGTTGGAGTGGCTGCAGTCGACCATCAGGCGCTGCTCGAGGCCCGCCCCGGCGAGCTCCTTCGCCGCCGCGTCGACGCTCGCGGCGTCGTAGTTCGGGTGCTTGCCGCCGCGCAGGATGATGTGGCAGTCCTCGTTGCCGTTGGTGGAGACGATGGCCGAGTGGCCCGCCTTGGTCACCGACAGGAAATGGTGGGGCGCGCGCGCGGCCTTGAGCGCGTCGACCGCGATGCGCACGTTGCCGTCGGTGCCGTTCTTGAATCCGACCGGGCACGACAGCCCCGAGGCGAGCTCGCGGTGCACCTGCGACTCGGTGGTGCGCGCGCCGATCGCGCCCCAGCTCGACGAGGTCCGCGTAGTACTGCGGCGTGATCATGTCGAGGAACTCGCAGGCCGGCAGGCATCCCGATCTCGTTGATGCTCCATGAGCAGCTGGCGCGCGAGGCGCAGGCCCTTGTTGATCTGGTAGCTGCCGTCGAGGTCGGGATCGTTGATCAGCCCCTTCCAGCCGACGGTGGTGCGCGGCTTCTCGAAGTACACGCGCATCACGACGACGAGATCCTGCTCGAGCTCCTTCTTCATGTCGAGCAGGCGGCGCGCGTACTCGAGGCCCGCCTTGGGGTCGTGGATCGAGCACGGCCCGATGATCACCAGCATGCGGTCGTCGGACCCGTGGAGGATGCGGTGGATCGCCTCGCGCGTGTGGTAGGTCAGTTCCTCGGTCTTTTCCGGTGCAGGAAATTCGCGCAGCAGGTGCGCGGGCGGCGCGAGCTCCTTGATCTCTCGGATTCTGACGTCGTCGACTTTGAAGTGCATGGCTCACGCCCCGTCGCGCGGGGTACCGCTAAGAAACTGAAAAAAGAATTTTACCCGAAGAATCGCGAAGGGACCGAAGTCGGGAACCGGCCGCCTCATTCACGGACCGGACAATCGGCGCGGCGGGAAGGTGATAGCGTAGCGGTCGCAGCGCACCCTCAACCACTCACGGAGAAGGGCAAATGAAAAGACTGCTCACGGTACTGACGTGCTCGCTCGTGCTCGCCGCGTCCCCCGCCCTGGCCCAGGACAAGGAAACCGCCTTCGGAAGCCCAGAAGAAGCAGCAGGAGCGCATGGCCGCGTGCAACAAGCAGGCCGGCGACAAGAAGGGCGAAGATCGCAAGAAATTCATGAGCGGCTGCCTGAAGGGTCAGGGCACGGCCGCGGGTCCGGCGCCCAGCGCCGCGCAGAAGGCTCAGCAGGACAAGATGGCCGACTGCAACAAGCAGGCGAATCTGAAGAACATGAAGGGCGAACAGCGCAAGAGCTTCATGAGCTCCTGCCTCAAGGGCTGAGACAGGCCGCGCGGTCGCTAGAGCCGCTGCTCCACCCACTGGCGGACCGAGCCGAGCGCCGCGGGTACCTTCGCGGGGTCGGTTCCGCCCGCCTGCGCCATGTCGGGCCGGCCGCCGCCCTTGCCGCCGACCTGCTGGGCGACGTAGTTGACCAGCTCGCCAGCCTTGAGCTTCGCCGTCAGATCGGAAGTCACACCTGCGATAAGGCTCACCTTGCCGCCCTCGGTCGAGCCGAGCACGATCGCCGCGGATTTCAGCTTGCTCTTGAGCTGATCGAGCGTCTCGCGCAGCGTCTTCGCGTCCGCGCCGTCGAGTGCCGCGGCGAGCACCTTCACGCCCTTGACGTCGACGGCCTGCGCCGCGAGGTCCTCGCCCTGGCTCGACGCGAACCTGGACTTGAAGCGCGACGAGCTCCTTCTCGAGCGTCCGCTTCTCCTCCCTCTCGGTCCTGATCCTCTCCTTCACGAGATCGAGCGACGCCCCTTGAAACCGGCCTCGAGCGCCAGGTCATCGGCCTCGTGCTTCAGGTTCTGCACCCAGCGGAGCGCGCCCTCGCCGGTCGTCGCCTCGATGCGGCGCACGCCCGCCGCAACGCCGCTCTGCGACATGATCGGTGAAGAAGCCGATGTCGCCGGTGCGCGCGACGTGCGTGCCGCCGCACAGCTCGCGCGAGCTGCCGATGTCGAGCACGCGCACCTCGTCGCCGTACTTCTCGCCGAACAGCGCCATCGCGCCACCCTTCACGGCGTCGTCGTATTTCATGATGCGCGCCGTGGTGGGCTCGTTCCTGCAGGATCTCGGCGTTGACCTTCGCCTCGACCGCGTCGATCTGCTCCTCGCTCATCGGTGCGTCGTGCGAGAAGTCGAATCGCGTCTTGTCGGGGTCGACGAGCGAGCCCTTCTGCTGTACGTGCGGCCCGAGCACCTCGCGCAGCGCCTTGTGCATCAGGTGCGTGGCCGAGTGGTTGCGCATGGTGCGCCCGCGCCGCGCGACGTCGACGTGCGCGGCGACCCTGTCGCCCACCTGGAGGCGGCCGGTGGCGAGCGCGCCGTGATGGCCAAACACGTCGGACTGGACCTTCTGCGTGTCGGAGACGGTGAAGGTGCCGCCCGGGGCAACCAGCTCGCCCGCGTCGCCCACCTGGCCGCCCGACTCGGCGTAGAACGGCGTTCTGTCGAGCACGACGATCGCCGACTCGCCCTGCGCGATCTCGGACACCGAGGTCCCTTCCTGTAGATCGCGGTGACCTTCGCGTCGTCGACCGCCAGCGTATCGTAGCCGCGGAACTCGGTGGCGCGGCCGGGTATTCCACGCCCGCCTCCATCCTGAACTTGCCCGCCGCGCGCGCGCGCTCGCGCTGGCGCTCCATCGATGCCTCGAACCCCGCGTGGTCGATCATGATGCCGCGCTCGCGCGCCATGTCGGCGGTCAGGTCGACCGGGAACCCGAAGGTGTCGTAGAGCTGGAACACGGTCTCGCCGTCGAGCATGCGGTCCTCGCGGTGCAGCGCGGCCTCCAGCACCTTCATGCCGTTCTCCAGGGTCTCGGCGAAGCGCTCCTCCTCCGCCCTGAGGACCCGCGTCGACGCGCTCCTTGCGCCTTCGGCAGCTCCGGATAGGCCTCGCCCATCGCGCGCAGACAGGTCCGCGACCAGGCGGTGGAAGAACGGCTCCTTGCGGCCGAGCTTGTAGCCGTGGCGGATGGCGCGGCGGACGATGCGGCGGAGCACGTAGCCGCGTCCCTCGTTCCCGGGAATGACGCCGTCGACGATCAGGAAGGCGCAGGCGCGGATGTGGTCGGCGATCACCTTCAGCGAATTGTTCGCGAGGTCCTTCGTCCCGGTCTCGCGCGCTGCGGCGCGGATCAGGTCGCGGAACAGGTCGATCTCGTAGTTCGAGTGCACGCCCTGCAGCACCGCGGCGATGCGCTCCAGGCCCATGCCCGTGTCGACGCAGGGCTTGGGCAGCGGCGTCATCGACGCCCTTCTCGTCGCGGTTGAACTGCATGAAGACGAGGTTCCAGATCTCGATGTAGCGGTCGCCGTCGGCCTCGCTCGATCCCGGCGGACCGCCGGCGACGCGCAGGGCCGTGGTCGTAGAAGATCTCGCTGCACGGGCCGCAGGGCCCGGTGTCGGCCATCTGCCAGAAGTTGTCGCTCTGGTACTTCGGGCCGCCGGGCTTGTCGCCGATGCGGATGCAGCGCTCCTTCGGCACGCCGATCTCCTTCGTCCAGAGATCGTAGGCCTCGTTGTCCTCGTGGTAGACCGTCGTCCACAGCTTTTCCGGCGGCAGCTTGTAGCACCTTGGTGAGCAGCTCCCAGGCGAAGCGGATCGCGTCGCGCTTGAAGTAGTCGCCGAAGGAGAAGTTGCCGAGCATCTCGAAGAACGTGTGGTGGCGCGCGGTGTAGCCGACGTTCTCCAGGTCGTTGTGCTTGCCGCCAGCGCGCAGGCTGCGCTGCGAGGTGCGTCGGCGCGCCGGTACGGCCGCGTCTCCCTGCCGAGGAACACGTCCTTGAACTGCACCATCCCGGAGTTGGTGAACAGCAGCGTCGGGTCGTTCGCCGGAACGAGCGGGCTCGACGCGACGACCGTGTGGCCGCGCTCCTCGAAGAATTTCAGGAACCTGGTACGAATTTCGGCGGACTTCATGAGACGCGTGACGACCTGCAAGATGCGGCCGATTTTCGCCCGATTCCCGCGTTCGCGCAAACGCGCGCGAAACCGTCGATCGCCCGCGCTTCTTGAGCTGTTGAGCCCTCGCGCGCGCGCACGGCGCCCGACACACGCATGAAGATCGACTCGCAGCTCGCGCAGTCCGCTTTCGAGGCGGGGAAGTGCAGCGTTCCTGTCCGGGGATATCGCCACCGCCGGCAAGCGCATCTGGCGCGCGCGCTGCAGGCCGACCCCGATCACATCGAAGCGCATCGCGTGGGTGGCCGGCCTCGACTTCCGTTCGGCCGCTTTCACGAAGCGCTGGCCCGCCTCGAGATCGCTTCCGCGCCTCGCCCCTGCACAGAGCCGAGTTGCGCGCCGACGCGGCAGTGATCCACTTTCAGATCGGTGACGCCGAAGCGGCGCGGCGCTGCGCCGAGGAGGCGGTGTCGCTCGCGCCGCACGCCCTTGAGGTGCACCACCTGCTCGCGAGCATCACCCTGCCCGGGCCCCTGTACCTCGAGGTGATCACGAAGCTTCACGCGCCACCTGCGGCCGCGCACCTACCTCGAGATCGGGGTGGACACGGGCTGTCGGATCGCGCTCGCGCTGCCGGAGACGCGCGCGATCGGCGTCGATCCGGAGCCCAAAATCGCGAGGCCGCTTCGGTCCCCAGGTCTCGATCCGCGGCACGACCAGCGATGCCTACTTCGCCGGCCGCGACGTGTCCGGCGACCTCGGCGGCCGTCCCGTCGATCTCGCGTTCATCGACGGCAGTGCACCAGTTCGAATTGGCCCTGCGGGACTTCATCAACATCGAGAAGCACTGCTCGCCGCGCTCGACGGTGCTGATCCACAGACCGCTATCCGCTGAACCGCCTCACGGCCGAGAGGGAGCGACAAAGCACCTTCTGGTCCGGCGAGTGACATCTGGCGGCTCATCCTTCGCCCTCAGGAAATACCGGCCCGATCTGAGCGTGAACGTGATCGCCGCGTCACCGACCTGGACTGGGGATTGGTGCGCCGCCTGGACCCGGGATCGAACGTGCTGTCGGAGCGCTAGCGAAGACATCGTGCGCGAGTATCTGGCGATGGACTACTCGGTGCTCGACGCCGACAAGCCCGGGATGCTGGCGCTCTACCCCAACGACTGGGACAAGGCGTGCAGGCGCTGCTCGCGTCCCTAGCCTAGTTCAGTCCTCGTCGGCGCCCCGGATGACGGCGGCGGATCGCGTCGAAGGAAAAGCCGCTGTGACTGGAGAAACCGCATCTGCTTTGCGCGCTCTTCGCGGTCTGCCGGGTGGATTGCTGGAACTTCCTGCAGCCACACCGCTCGCGCGCGCTCCACCTCGGTCACGCGCGCCGCGGCCGAGGCCCGCTCGGCGAGCCCCTTGTCCAGGCCTCTCGCGCGCAGCTCGCTGCGCGATGCGCGCCGCGCCGAACTTGCGCGACAGCGCATGTGCGCGCGACTCCGCGTAGCGCTCATCCGAAAGCGAGCTTGCGCGCGCGACAGGTCCTCGAGCAGCGCTTCGAGGTCGTCCTCGGGTCCGGCGTGCGCCGCGAGCTTGCGGCCGAGCTCGGCCCGGCTGTGCTCGCGCCGCGCGAGGAGCCGCTAGGGCCCGCTCGCGCAGGGTCGGTTGCTTTTCAAACCTCGGCGGTGACCGGAGGAGTCAACGCCTCGGGCATCTTGACGCCGAGCTTCTCGCGGATCGCCGCCTCGATCTCCGCGGCGAGCTCGGGGTTTTCCTTCAGGAACTCGCGGGCGTTGTCCTTGCCCTGGCCGATACGGTCCTTCTTGTACTGGTACCAGGCGCCGGACTTGTCGACCACGCCGCAGCTGACGCCGAGCTCGAGGATCTCGCCTTCGAGCGACACGCCCTCGCCGTAGAGGATGTCGAACAGCGCCTCGCGGAACGGCGGCGCGACCTTGTTCTTCACCACCTTCACGCGGGTCTCGGAGCCGATCACCTCGTCGCCCTTCTTGATCGAGCCGATGCGCCGGATGTCCAGGCGCGCCGAGGCGTAGAACTTGAGCGCGTTGCCGCCGGTGGTGGTCTCGGGATTGCCGAACATCACGCCGATCTTCATGCGGATCTGGTTGATGAAGATCACCAGCGTGTTGGTGCGCTTGATGTTGGCGGTGAGCTTCCGCAGCGCCTGGCTACATGAGGCGCGCCTGCAGGCCCATCTGCGGCTCGCCCATCTCGCCCTCGATCTCGGCCTTGGGCGTGAGCGCCGCGACCGAGTCGATCACGATCACGTCGACCGAGCCCGAGCGCACCAGCATGTCGGCGATCTCGAGCGCCTGCTCGCCGGTGTCGGGCTGCGAGATCAGCAGCTCGTCGATCTTCACGCCGAGCTTGCTGCGCGTATTGCGGGTCGAGCGCGTGCTCGGCGTCGATGAAGGCGGCGGTGCCGCCCAGCTTCTGCGCCTGCGCGATCACCGAGAGCGTGAGCGTCGTCTTGCCCGAGGATTCCGGGCCGTAGATCTCGACCACGCGGCCGCGCGGCAGCCCGCCGACGCCGAGCGCGATGTCCAGGCCCAGCGATCCGGTCGATATCACTTGGACGTCCTGCACGGCGGCCGAGTCCATCTTCATGATGGAGCCCTTGCCGAACTGCTTTTCGATTTGCGCCAGAGCGGCCTGCAGCGCCTTGGCCTTGGCTTCTTCCATGACTTTCCCTTCGTTGACCATTTTGATTATCTCCTATATCGGTGCGTTGGAAGCGGGCGCCCGCCGCCGTCATCTGTCGCCCGCCGTCGCTCAGCGTCCCAACGCCGCAGTGCGAAAGCCGGTTGACCTGGATTTTTATACAGGTTTCTGGAAAATGCAAGCCCTCGTTCCAAATCAGGACTTAGGCCCTCGCGCTAGCGGCGCCGCTGAACGGGACTAGAATTCGCGCCTATGTCCATGTCCTGGCAGGTGCTGAACCCCGACGCGCTCCGGCAACGCCGCCCTGGTCGCAGGAGCCCTATCCCTGCATGATCGTCGACAACCTCATCCGCCCGGAGGTGCTTGCCGAGGTGGTCGGCGAGCTTCCCGCACGTCGCCAAGCGCGAGAGCTTCCGCCCGGAGGCGGTGTCGTACTCGGGCCGCTTCGCGACACTCATGCGACGAGATGCACAGCGTCGAGCTGCGCGGACCTGGTCGGCGAGCGTCTCGGCATGGACCTGAAGGACCGGCCGCCGATGCTCACCATCCGCGGCCGCACCGGACCGAAGGACGGCCAGATCCACACCGATTCCAAGTCGAAGCTCGTCACGGTGCTGCTCGTACCTCAACCGCGGCTGGAGCGCGCCTCAGGGGCGGCTGCGGCTCCTGTACAACGACCACGACCTCACCCGCTACGCCGCCGAGATCTCGCCCAACGCCGGGCGCTGCCTGATCTTCAAGGTCACGCCCGAACTGCTGGCACGGGCACGAGCCCTTCGACGGCGAGCGGCGCACCATCCAGCTCAACTACGTCACCTCCGAGGAAGTCGCGCGACCACGACCTGCGAGCGCCACCGCTTCAGCGCCTTCCTGAAAGGGCTGTTTTCGAAGAGCGATGCCAAGAGTCCTGCTCATTAAGCTGACATCGCTGGGCGATCTGATCCACGCGCTGCCCGCTCTGAGCGACGCCCAGGACGCTAGGCCCGGGATCGAGTTCGACTGGGTCATCGACGAGAACTTCCAGCAGATCGCGCGGCTGGCATCCCGCGGTGAAGAGCGTCATCACCACCAATCACCGCGAATGGCGCGGCTCAGTCACCGAGCGCCGCAGACACACGGCTCGATCTCGAAGACTATCGGGGAGATCAGGGCGCGCGAGTACGATCTGGTGATCGACGGCCAGGGCAATTTCAAGACCGGGCTGCTCTCGCTCTTCTCGAAGGGCCGCGCGCGGGCTTCGACAGCCGCCTCCGTCCGCGAATGGGTCGCTCACCTCGCCTACCAGCGGCGCTACGCCGCGTCGAAGAACGCGCACGCCATCGAGCGCCTGCGGCGGCTGTTCGCCGCGGCGCTCGGCTATGCGCTGCCCGACTCCGCGCCCGATTTCCGCATCCAGCGCGAGCGGTTCGTCGAAGCCCAGGGTCGATCTGCCCGGACGAGCTATCTGGTGTTCATCCACAACGCGAGCTGGAAGACCAAGCTCTGGCCCGAGCGGCACTGGGCCGATCTCATCGGGAAGTGCGTGCAGGCCGGATTTCGCATGGTGCTGCCCTGGGGCAACAGCCCAGGAAGAAGCGCGGGCGAAGCGCCTCGCCGTCCGGCCCGAGGTGCAGGTCCTGCCGCAGGCTCGAGTCTTTCCGAAATCGGCTACGTGATCGCGAAGGCGAAGGCCTGCGTGTGCATGGACACGGGCCTCTCCCACCTCGCCGCGGCGCTCGACGTGCCCGCGGTCACGCTCTACGGGTCGACCGACTCCGGGCTCATCGGCGCCTCGGGCGCTTCGCAGGTGCACCTCAAATCCGACCGCTTCTGCTCGCCCTGCCAGTCGAAGACCTGCCGCTACAGCTCCGGGGACAATCCCTGCCTGGAGCGAGATCGGGCCGGACAGCGTCTTCGGCGAGCTGCTGCGCCTCACCGGCCCGGCGCTCAGGCCGGTCCCAGTCTCACCGGTATCCGCCTCGGCCCGAAGGGTTTCGTGAATTCCTCGAAGCGGCCGGGAATGGCCGCGTTCCGCACTCCGGCACTTCCCGTCGGCCGTGATGCCGGTAGTCGAGGATCCGGTACCAGTCGCGCGCGATGAGCGTGCTCCCGCATTCCGGGCAGAAGGTGCTGCCGCCCTCGGTGTCGTGCACGTTGCCTGTATACACGTAGCGCAGGCCGTAGCCCAGCGCGATCTCGCGCGCGCGCGTCAGGCGTCGCCGCCGGGGTCGGCGGCATGTCGGTCATCTTGTAGTCGGGATGGAAGGCGGTGAAGTGCAGCGGCACGTCGGGCCCCAGCTCCTTCGCGATCCAGCGGCACTCGGCGTCGATCTCGTCGTCGAGTCGTTCTTGCCCGGGATGAGCAGCGTGGTGATCTCGAACCAGACCTCGGTCTCGTGCCTGAGGTAGACGAGCGTGTCCAGCACGTCGGCTTCAGGTGCGCGCCGCAGGTCCTGAAGTAGAACTCCTCGGTGAACGCCTTCAGGTCGACGTTGGCCGCGTCCATCTTGGCGTAGAACTCGCGCCGCGGCGCGTCGTGCATGTAGCCCGCGGTCACGGCGACCGACTTGACGCCGACGCTCGCGGCAGGCGTCGGCGACGTCCATCGCGTACTCGGCGAAGATCACCGGGTCGTTGTAGGTGAACGCGACGCTCCTGCAGCCGTGCGTCCAGCGCGGCTCGCGCGATCTGCTCGGGGCGTCGCCGAGTCCGGCGAGCGTGTCCGACGTCGCGCGACTTGGAGATGTCCCAGTTCTGGCAGAACTTGCACGCGAGGTTGCAGCCCGCGGTGCCGAACGACAGGATGCTCGAGCCGGGATAGAAGTGGTTGAGCGGCTTCTTCTCCACCGGGTCGATGCAGAAGCCCGAGGAGCGGCCGTAGGTGGTGAGCACCATGCTGTCGCTCGCCCTCGCGCATGCGCACGAAGCAGGCGCCGCGCTGGCCCTTCGTGCAGCCGGCAGTCGCGCGGGCACAGGTCGCACTGCAGCCGGCCGTCGTCGAGCATGATGCCACCAGCGGCCGGCGTAGGGCGGCGCACGGCGCTCACGACCGCAGGTCCGCTTCGCGCCACTTGAGCACGCGGTAGCGTTTCACGCGGCAAGCTCCGCGCGTCGGTGCTCCTGCGCGGATCCCGGCTTTCTGCTTCGAGGTGCGCGACGAACCGCTCGGGATCGGCGAGATCCTCCCACACCTGCGGCAGGAAGGTGCCGCGCAAGCCTTTCAGCAATACGTAACTGAAATCTGGAAGTACA
>ERZ1370068.1288-contig-11179_pt1 | contig 31112 bp, 40 predicted proteins | sample MGYA00561227_ERZ1370068 | MGnify/ENA primary metagenome ERZ1370068 (study PRJEB38410, sample SAMEA6850437) | metagenome | study: Metagenomic assessment of the ecological functions of the soil: analysis of the soil microbiota associated with the...
GGTATGCTGATCGGCGTTACGTCTTTGCTCCCAGCGGTTGTGCATGCGACACGTTGGATGCCGGTTTTGAACTCCTCTCGCGGTATCTTTGATATATCAACCAACAGTTGTCGTGCTGGCGTTCCCGGCATGGCCGTTACCTTTGCAGGCACGCGCCGCTCAGGGGCGGAGTCACGCGCCCACAAAAAGAAAAGCCTCGTAGCCGATCACTGGCTATTCAGAAAAGCGCCTTCAGTGTGAGCAGAGGCGGCGCCGATTTGCGCAAACGTTTCAGCGCGTCGCGATATTACTGGCGATCCAGCGCTGGCGCAAATTCATGCAATGGGGTTTCGCTTTTTACCTGCCTGCCCTAAGGCGTACGGACCCGGCAGAGTTCGACTTCAACGCCGTCGTTTCAGGGGCGGCCGCCAGATCTGCTTGTACGAAATTGTCAGCGACTTGATTGTAGCGGTGTCGGGACGTTCAGCCATCCAGCCGTAAGTATTCACGATAAGGGCGACCGTGACCTGCCAGGTGAACACTGTACCCGAGCTTTCACCGCGCGATTCGCAGCTCACTACAACCACATCGCCGTAAGCGGTATATTGTCTGATAGAGGTGGGTGGCGCAGCCTGTAATATGGACGATTATTATCAAAGTTTGCCCCATAACCTTTTAAATAGGCGTCTGTCGCGTTCTAGCAAGCAGAATGCGGTGACGCTTCGCCCGGGTTGCAGGAACAGCCATGCCTCCACGAGGCGATGATTCTGGCGCAACTCTCAACCTGGAATACAGAAGAGAGCAGACGGGGAATTCATCGCCTGCCAAACTCGCGCGTGCAGTCCGATCATCACGTTGGGGGCAGATTGCGCATGTGGGGGATGACGGCCCAACTTGTGTTTGAACCCCTCCGCGCCAGCAGTGGTGTGGCGCGTGAAAATTCGTGCGACTTACCCTGGGCCTGCTGAAGGAAAGATTGCCGGGTAAGTCGCGATGGCGTGAAGCTCTTTTTACGGTTATCTCCGGCGCAAGGCTTCATAACCATGGGCGTGGCGCAGTGCGCGCCAATAGCCAGCCATCCGCCCTCCGCCTCCAGAAATCCGAGAAATTCCCCAGTTGAAATCGTACGTGCAACCATGGGAATTTCTCAGGAGAGAAAACATGTGGTGATGAAAATTAGAATTTTGGCGTGATGTACGACGTTCGGTCGTAAAAGATTGCGCATGCGCGCTCGAACCAAAAAGAGGAATGTGACGAATGGCGCGACATCCCTCGGTCGCGGGGATGGCTCTGCGGATCCGGGGCGACAGATCGCATCGACATCGCGCGTATGTAACTGCGCAGAGGCGCACGGCACAGCTCACGCGCAGTCATCGGCCACGCCGGTTCTGCGGGCGGCGGCGGAAGCACGCCGAGGGCGCGATCGCCGCATGGTCCCTCACCGCGGGTGGCGACGTATCTCGCGCGTTGGTCTTGGCCTGGCGCGCAACCGTTGACGATATGCCATTCGGCGCATCGGACGGTTCAGGAGGCGGGACATCACGTCAACGCCAGTGGTTGGCGGCAGCTCAAACCAGGGCGTCGAGCCACACCATGCCGCCGCAACCGTGCTTCGACCGTCGAGAGCCATCGCGAGAGTCCGCCACCGCATGTTCAGTCGAAGTGGGCCTCGCACGACTTAAAACGCACGACCGGCCAATGACGCTTGCGTGCCTGACGGCGGCGCCTCGGTCAGGGAACCCGGTTTCCGCTGTGACCCATTGCCCAGGTCCGCCCATGACCCAACGCGCTGCACGTCTGGTGCTGCGCAGGGGTGCGGTGCTACGCCCGGGACGTGGAAGCGGCAAGGGCGGCCGATGCCTCGTTTTTGGCGATAAGATCCTGCCGCCAGCGCTGCGCGCGCGCGCGGCGCCGCTTCATCCCAGACATGCCCTCCCAGGCCGCATGCGGAGCTGAACGCCCCTCACATCGAAGCGCGCCTCCAGCGCCGCGCCGGAGCAGGCTTGCCCCCTCATCAGAAGCGCACCTCGGTGCCGCGCGCGGGCTGGGCGCCTCAGCGAAGCGCGCCTCCAGCGCCCTGCCAAGCGGTGCGCTCGTGATCAAAGCGTGCCGCCAGCTGCGACCCGAGCGAGTGTGCTCCTCGTCGAAGCGCGGCTCGAGGCCCGGCCACGCGCCTTTCTCATTCTGTTGCGCAGCCGGCGCTGCCGAGTCGAAGCAGCCCGGCCAGCATGAGCGTCTAGCCGGGTGCTGTTGATGGCTGACACCGTGTGTCAGACAGCCGTGCGACGGATCCATCCTGCCGCCTTCTGCGCCAATCACTGCATAATCGGGGCCTTGAGCGCTTCGACGCCGATCCCCAACGCGCGGGATCGATTTGCGAAGTTGAAAGTCCGCGGCGGCATTCTTGCAGGCGAAGAACCACCTTTGCCCGATTCTGAACGGCCGTAATATTCTGTCTGGCCAATGACGACGTTCAGGTGGAAGAGGGTGGCACGATGAGTCGGATCATAGTAGAAAGAAGTCAGCGACGACTCTCGAAGAATTTTCGGTTTCGGCGAGCTCCGGGATGAGAGCCCCCGGTTTCTTGGACCCGCGATACCGCCGCTGCACAAGTATCTGCAGATTGGGCCAGCGGCAAATGTTCAGCGATATGAAAGCGGGAGACAATCAACTGGCTTTCATTCGGCGAGTTTCTCAACAAATACAATGCCATCTTCGCAGCTTCCGGCGGCGCTTTGCGGAGCCAAATCTCGCGACAAGCCGCCCGGCACAGCGCTCTCGTCAAGATCAACCCCGCGCGCATCAAAGGAAACGCGCCGGTCCGCTGAATGAGCGGTTCCAGCCATTCCCGCCCCCTCCCGCAGCCGACGTCGTTTGACACGCCGCGGGGCGTTGATCAATCGATTTGGTAGGCTCTGAGGGAACTCCAGATGAGACGCGTGAGACGCGATCGGATAGTCTCGCGCAGTCCGCGCAGAAGCGCCTTTCTTCAGATGCGCGATAAAAACCAGCGCGTGCGTTCGCGCTGACGGTCTGGTCCACCTGCCCCGGAATGGGCTTTTCTCGGGTCTATCGTCTGGTCCCCCTCGCCGGGCGACGCGAGTCGTGCACCGATCGGATCAGAGATGTTCGAAAATTCCTCGACCTACTAAGCGCGCTATCTTCTCGGCTGTTGCATCCTCGTCGCGGCCCCATTTTTTACGTTTGAGCTCGTAGAAGGACGCGTTTCCGCAGCGCAACGGCGGCAAATCTCAGCGTCCGCTTCCGCCACACAGGCCCGAGGCACTTGATCGTAGAGTGTGCTGGGGTTGTCGATCGCTAGCACCAGTTTCAGGGCACGCAATGGGGTTCGGATGCGCCGGCAATGCCGTCCTGAGGAAGGCTCCACCGCGGTGCGAGAACTGGCAAGCCGGTGCCAGTGCCTCAGCGAAGTTTAAGGCCGAACCCTTCGCTCCGGTGCAAAAGCTCATGTAACCATGTCGGCAGCCAGATAGGCGTCACCCTGCCAGTCTCGCGTCGTTTCCTGACCAGCCAATTCGTACTAAGTGGATCCTGCAGATCGCCCGCGGCTGCCTGCTCGAGCGGCAAGAGTGCGTCCGGACAAGCGTCGACGTCGAGGCAGCGCACAGAAAGCAGTTCTGCTCAGTGTCATTCGGGCTGCTCCATCGCTGCGAAAGGCCTGGACGGCAGCTAAGGGGATTTTGCGGAGCCGCGGTCACGGTCGGACTGACGAAGAGGTCAGCACGCACGAAGATGTCGTCTGCTAGCAACCCAGAACTTTCGGGCCATGCGTCGATGCCACTGCCGTGCCCGCGTCGTGCAATTTGTCTGACTCGATCGAAGGTGCTCTCTCGCACGCGTATTTTCGTCTGGGTGTCGGAAGAGTCCGCTCGATCGATTGGGCAACAAACGGCGGGGGACTGCACACCTGGTTGCAGCGAGCGGCGGCGCTTTCTCAGCTTGCCGGTTGGCCCGCCGCTCCGGTCCACCAGCTCCCAAGTGAAGTGCCGACGGGAAGTTCTTGTGATTGATCGCTTCAGTGGCGGGGAGTTTTAAGCCGAAAGACATGGCGAGGGTCTGGCGGCGGGTTGAGGGTGCACAATGACTAGATCGAACTGCACCGCCTTCAAAGCTGCGCCGACGCGAGCACGTCATCGCAGGTCGGTTGGGGCGCAAGAGTGAAGAGCGTCCAGTCACGTCAATTTTCGTGAGCGAGAGGCGCCCTCCCCTCTCAATTCTTTGGCGAAGCTCGGCGCCTCGTCCGATACCAAAGCCGCCGGCAAAGCAGACCGGGGATGGCAACGCGGCGTCCATTCAGATGCCGCGGGCCGAGGCCAGGGCGGGTCCAGCCCATGCAGCCGCATCCGCAACCCAGCCGGGCCGAAATCAGCCGCATCAGTCGATCGCCCTCGGTTGCCACGCGATTGGAAGGCGACGCCCATTCCCTGTCCCAAACATCGTGTTCCAACCCCACGTTATCAACAAACTGCCCGCCGTGACAGCCGTCAAACTTGTAGTAACCAGACCCGTAACTCAAAAGCCCCCGGCACCACCCGCCAGGTGCGCGCCACTCAGCCCGGTAGGCATACCAACGTCGCTATCAAAACACTGAGCGCGGAAATTGTAGCAACGTTGCACCTGCAACGAGAATTCCCATCAGAAGGCCCACCATTCGGACGCCAGGAATAGCAAGGCCGGTAAGAAATCTGATCGCAACCACTGCGCCAGGATCCCTAGCGGTGGGCATCTGTGCTGAGCACCGCACGAGGTGCTGATCGCCCCCGTCATTGATCATGACGGGAATTTCTGAATCTCTGTCGCGGCAAGGCAGCGATGGAGGTGATTCGTGGCCGGGAAAGAGATTGTCGTCAAGAAATACGTGGTCAGGCTTGGCGCGGAGGAACGCGATCGACTCGACGAGTTGATCCGCAAAGGCAAGCGTTCCGCCCAGCTACTGACGAAGGCGCGCATCCTCTTGAAGGCGGACGTATCGGATGCGGGCGAAGGCTGGAGTGACAGCCGGATTGCCAAGGCGCTGGACACCAGCATCGCCAATGTCGAGCGGACCAGGCGGCAGCTGGTCGAGGAAGGGTTGGGGGCGGTGCTGACCCGCAAATACAATCCAAACTCCGCCCGCCCGCGAATTTTCGACGGCGTGGCGGAAGCAAAATTGATCGCGCTGACCTGCTCGCCAGCCCCGGCTGGCTTCGCCAGATGGAGCCTGCGCCTGCTCGAGGAGAAGGTCGTCGAGCTGCACATTGTCGAGCGCGCCAGCGACAACACGATCGGGCGGACGCTAAAAAACGTTCTCAAACCGCATCGCAAGCAGCAATGGGTGATTCCGCCCGACGCCAACGCGGCGTTTGTCGCCGCCATGGAAGACGTGCTGGAAGTCTATCAGCGACCGCACGATCCGCAGCGCCCGCTCGTGTGCCTCGACGAAACCTCCAAGCAGCTGATCATCGAGACGCGTGCGCCGATCCCCGCCAAACCTGGACAACCAGCGCGTCACGATTACGAATACGAACGCAATGGCGTCGCCAATCTGTTCATGGTGTTCGCGCCGCTGGAAGGCTGGCGGCATGTCAAGGTCACCGACCGCCACACCGCCATCGATTATGCCCACGTGCTCAGGGATTTGTCCGACACGCATTTTCCCGACGCGGCAAAAATCGTGCTGCTGCAGGATAATCTCAATACCCACAAGCCAGCTTCGCTCTATGAGGCCTTTCCCGCGCCCGAGGCGCGCCGGCTCGTCGAGCGCTTCGAATGGCATTACACGCCCAAGCACGGGAGTTGGCTCAACATGGCTGAATCCGAACTCGCCGTTCTGGCGTCGCAATGTCTGCATCGCCGCATCGCCGACAAGCAAATCCTCGCCCACGAAGTCACCGCATGGCACGACCACCGCAACAAGCATCACGCCAAAGCCGACTGGAAATTCACAACCGCCAACGCCCGCGTCAAGCTCAAGAGGCTGTACCCTCAGTTCGACTGACTCGGGCGACCAATGAACGACCGATTCGCGGTGTCATCGGGAAGGATTCATCTGTTGCAGGCTCCTATATAGGCGGTGCGGGGGCGTTGAGGCTGGGATTGAACCTTGCCTATCCGGTTTACACATACATCCACCAGTGCTAGTTTTTTCATAAACAGGGCATCAACCGCTCGCCATTGGAGCCTCCTGGACGGGATTGTCTGAAAGAGCGATGCGGGAATGAATGCGCCCACGCGGATTCTAATGGACATCGACCAGCACGCCGCGCTGCCGTTTCCGCAGTCGCTGCCGGAGTTTCAGCGGCTCTTCCCGGACGATGCTGCCTGCGCTGAATACCTCGAAAAGGCGCGCTGGGGGACGGCTTCGTCTGTCCGCACTGTGGTGTGACAGGCGAACCGTTCCGCATCGCGACCCGCTCGGGCGTGCTGGCATGCCGCAAATGCCGACGTCAGTCCGGACTGACTGTCGGCACGGTCATGGAGCGCAGCCACACGCCGTTGTCCATCTGGTTCTGGGCCGCCTACCTGGTCGCCAGCCAGACCCCCGGCATGTCGGCCGTCCAGTTCCAACGGCAACTCGGGCTCTCGCGTTACGAGACAGCCTTTCAGATCCTCCACAAACTGCGCGCCGGAATGGTCCGCCCGGACCAGGATCGCATCGGTGGCCGCGCGAACGAGCATGTCGAGGTGGACGAAAGCTGGGTCGGCGGTCGGACACGCGGCGAAGGCCGAGGCGTTCACCACAAGGTTCTGGTCACCTGCGCCGTTGAGGTGCGCCATCGGAAGCCTGGAACCGCGCAGGACAAGCGAAAGGATGGGCGCTATGCGGGGCGCGTCCGGCTGGCAGTTGCCGCTGACCGTAGCGCCAAATCGCTTTGTGGATTTGTCGATGGCGCCGTCGCTCCGGGGACGCTGGTCGTCACGGACGATTGAGCGGTTACGCCAGCCTGCGGAAACGCGGCTACGATCACCACGCCATTGCCGAATGTGGCGATCCCGAAGCTGACCGAGGAGTTCCTGCCCATCGTCCATCTCGTCTTCGCTAATCTCAAGACGTGGTTGATCGGTATCCATCACGGGGTCAGCGCACAGCACCTACAAGCCTACCTCAACGAATTCACGTTTCGCTTCAACCGGCGCTTCTACCCGTTCAACGCCTTCCGCTCGTTGCTCGGCATCGCCGGTGATGTAAAGGCGCCGACCTATGCCGAGCTATATTCCGGCGACTGGACGCACCCAACATGTAGCGGGTGTGTGGGTTAACCGGATAGGCAAGGATTGAACGAGATGGCAGCGTGGCGGCGGGCGATCGAATTGTCGCTCGAAGAAGCAGATATGGCAGAGTTGAAGGCAATTGCGCAGTCGCGGAGCGAACCGGCGAGCCGGGTTGAGCGGGCGCGCATCCTGCTGGCGTATCGGGAAGACCCGTCGTTTTTGCGGTGGCGCGAGCGTTCGGATTGCATCACCAGACAGTGCAGCGTTGCGTCGAGCGGGCCGCGGTCGAGGGTCCGATGGCGGCACTCGACGATCGGCCACGCCCCGGCCGTGAGCCGACAATTACGCTCGAAGCCAAGGTATGGCTGGTTGATCTGGCCTGCCGCAAGGCCAAGGAGCTCGGCTATCCGCACGAATTGTGGACGACGCGGCTGCTTGCCCAGCATGCCCGTGCGCAGGGACCGCGGGCGGGGCATGCATGCCTTGCCAATTTGGCGCAGGGCACGGTTTGCAAGATCCTCGATCAGGAGGAGATCAAGCCGCACAAGGTGCGCTACTACCTGGAGCAGCGGGACCCTGATTTTGCCGACAAGATGGCCGAGGTGCTGTGTGTCTATCGCGAGGTGAAAATCCTCAAGCAGGTCGCGTCCACGGCGAAGAACAAGCCAAACGAAAAGGTCGCAATCATCTCTTATGATGAGAAGCCGGGCATCCAGGCGATCGCAACGACAGGTCCTGATCTGCCGCCCGAGCCGGGTCGGCATGCATGCTTCGCGCGCGACCACGAATACAAGCGCCACGGCACGGTCAGCTTGCTCGCCGCCGTTTAGACCGCACAAATACATACGCAACGGCGCGTCACACATAGCTCGTCGAGTGACACCCAGTTGATTGATCTGCGTGTGCCGCTGGCAGTTCGGCGCGGAGCGACTGGGTCAGCCCCCCTGCGTACTAGGCTCTGACACACGCAGCGCGTCCGGCTATCTCAGGGTTCCGTAACTCTGCGCGTGCGGTGATGCTCTGCTGATCGCGTCCCTGGCTTGGTAGGCGGTAAGCTCTCCGGTGGCTGCTGCACGCCTCCGCGTGCAGCGCTAACCGTTGCTCCGCCTCCTCGGTCCGGCCAGCGCAGGCGCTTTGCTGAATCCGGCAAGCTCTTGCCACTCGGATTGTAGCTCGCCGACCCGCCGTCCCGCCTGCATCCAACGGACCCGCGGTCAGCGGGACCAGAATACGATCGAATATTAACAATAATCCGGTCAAAATCAGATATAAGCCAGCGCATGCCGCCGGTAGTCATCGGTCAAATAGTGGGCGCGATGGTCTGAGATCTTCGAGACGCGTGCAGGAACTAATGCACGTCCCGTGCTTGCCGGTGCAGCGCAACCGTTTGGAAAGGCCTCGGATACCACGATGACTGGACGATGCGCGCGATTGGGCCGCGGCTTCCGTTCCAGTGCGTGAACTCAGCACCTTCGACATCGATCTGATGAGGCGGTTAAAATCGGTCGTGCAAATGCTATCCCAGACCGGGCGACGGGCACGATCCGTGGCGTAGTCCGCCGCCTCGGGCGGTGATTGCAACCAGGTTGAAAGTGGCCGGGGTTCATGTCCGCCAGTAACCACATGAGTGTAGTGACCTTCCTGTTGTGTGCCCAACGCGGGCGGTACAGTGCACCGGTCGACAAGCAGTTATCGCGCACCGAACGCTCAGGCTGGGTGAAGATGTCGGACCGTGGCTCGAAGGCGGAGCACGTGGCCATCCGGCCCCAGCACCGCCAGGATGACCGTGTACCATCCTGGTCGCGCCGATATCAACACGCGGTCGCCGAACGCACAATGGACAGGATTGAAATTCATCTCCAGCCGGTGCCCAGATTGCCCCGTAGGATGCCCCTCTCAAGCCCGTCGTCATTTTGGGTTTGCTGGTGATATCCTGATGGCGGGTGGACTTGGATGGCATACGCGTTCGCTGCCGCCAATGCGCTCGCTTCGCCGCCTGATAATCTGGGTCCACGCAGAACCTGGCCCCGATCCAACAGCGGGGATGGTTGGTCACTGATCGTCCGCTCGCGCCGACTCGCAGCCTAAAGCAAAGATGAAAATGGTGATTGTCGTCTCTGCGTCATGCGCTTCCCACTTGTACGTTCGCCTTCCATAATCGAGCGGCGGAGGATCGGTGCGAAACTAACCGGCTAACGGCGCGCCTTTGCCGCCGCAGCACGTGCAGCGAATACCGCCCAATCTACAGATAATCAATCGCTGCCGGGGCTCGTGGCAAAAACGCACTTTCCGTAGGGATTTCTGATTGCCTTGACATGATCGATATTGGACCAAACGTCAAAACGTTTGCGTTTGATGGTACTGAGCTTTTTCCTTGTTTCTTTCCACCAAAATTGAGCGGCGAGAAAGCCAAATCTCGCGCAACCTGTACTATCACCTCTCTAATCGGTTCGATATCAGGTTTTGTCCTCAACGCATCCGGGAGCCCGGGAAGCCAACGCACCATCGTCCATGCGCCATTCCTCACCGAATATCGATTGGGCAAACAGTCTTCTTTCGGTGCTATGCGAAACTGGCGGCGATTGGCGGCGCTGGGGACTTCATCCGGCCTCGCGGTCGGGCTAGATGGATTTGAGCCGAACGATCTGCATCTCTCCCACTTATCTCAGGCAATATCACTGGGCCGACATTATCATCAAACAATTCGCTCTTCACGCTCCCCATCGATCTGATGCTCAGGCTGGACAACCAAGCCTCGCGTATACAGCGCGTATAACGCCGAGCATGTGCTGATGCGTTCAATGCATCCGAGCGAGCGAGCACAGCCGATCCATGAGTTCGTCGATGCCGCGGGCAACCATGGTGAATTCGTGACCTGGTCGCGTATTGTATTGCACTGGCAAGGGAGGACAGGGGTCGGGGTATGGAGCGCCTGGCAGGGCGTCGCTGCAACGCGGCGGCTGGGCACCAAACGGTTGCTCGTTGGTCGCCGCTGCGGGCGCGAACTCGCCGCGCCGGTTGGTGTTCATGGGCAGCCATCATGAGCCAGAACGTCGAGCGACACGGCGCACGCTTCTTGATCAGGCATGTCGCCCCCGTTTGCCGTATAGGCGCGTGTGCCGGAACCAGGTAGACCAGAGAGAATGTCATCTGCGGGCGGGCCACCGATCAGTACAGGCCCAGATTTATAGCGGAGGCGGCATCGCTGAACCCAATGTTCAGTGGCAGTGGCTCGAATCTGAAAGCGCTGGACTAATTTGCGACCGGCTTGCCGGCGGTCGCGACGGCATTCGGTGGCTGGCGGCGGCCGAGCCCAGGTGCGCTATATACAAGCCGAACGCGCGAATTTTGCCGAGGCGGTTGCCAAGACTCGCCAGTGCCGATGACCGCCGAGCGGCGATCGCTGCCGCAGAACAGCGGCATGTCGGCGATCACGTGCAATGGTATGCTATTGCCCGTGACTCGGTGATGAGCTCGACGCGGTGTTGCCGCGAAAGCAGCTGAGCAGCCACCGTTCACGGTGCTCTGCCTGAATGACTATGATCCCGCTGGCGGATTCGGCGGCGGCGCGACCCAGATGCGAGGCCTGCATCGGTCCTTGGCCGAGCAGAACCAGTCGATCGTCGTATATCTTTGTCTGTACGATGGCGGAACTGCACTGGAGCGTGTGGCTCGCCGATAGGCTCCTGTTGATCAAGGTGCCGAAAGACCGCCGCACATTGGCAGGAGGGCCAACGCATTGACGCTTCATGCTCGACGGGCGATATGTTGAGCTGCCGCAGAGCTGGATAACCCAATCCTGGTCGGCCTGTATGGCGTGCTCCGACGTAACGCACGCGTGGTTCTCGGGCTGCCCTACATGGCATCGCTGCCAGCAAGCTGGCGATCGGTTTGTCTACTCTCGCAGAATAACGAATACGCGCTGAAGGACAGAAGGCCGCTATTGGCCACGAGCATGCCGCGCTGGCGGCAACGGTGAAGGAGGTGGAGGATTTCTGCCTGCGCACGGCGCGGCTGACGGTCACCGATTACCGCCCACGACGCAGAGATCGTTTTCACGCCGCCAGCGAGACATGAAACGCACCAGATGTCATTGTCAGCCCAACGGGGCGGATGCGCCGAGCGAACCGGACCCCGGCAGCGTGGCCCGCGCGGCCAGCGTCAGCGCTCACGCGGTGCACTGTATTCCTGGGATCAGCACACCTGCCCAACGATTAAGGCATTATGGCTGCTCGCGATGTCATTGCGCCTGCGCTGCTGACTCGAATTCCACATTCTGGGCAGCGTAGTGGACAGTCTGCCGGCACCACGCAGCCCAATGTCCGCGTCGGGGTGGTCGGCCCGGGCCTCAAGACGGCGATCACCCAGCTCTGCCGCATCGCGCGTGTGTTCGGGCGTGTACTATGTTGTTGTTCCCAAATATCTATTTTCTTCCTGCCACAGGATTATTGTTTCGTTTATCATTCACATGTCCACAGGTGTGCCTTGCAGCATAATTGTTTTATTTATGTTGGTCCCAATGGGCCATGTGTCTGCCAGCCTGCCTCTTAATAATATTATGATTGTTTGTGTATATAACTTATTCCCCCTTTTATTACCTTTAAGCAGTTTCCAAGTTTAACTTTCTATATTGCTTATTTGTATAGTGATAAGCTGATGTTTGTTGTGTGAGTACTCTGTTCCAAAGAAAGGGTTGTAAAAGTTCATGTTGTGGGTATGACCATTTTATTCAGTTGGTGTTCAATTGTAATAAGCACCATTGTGTATGAAGTGTCAGCGTCTACCATTAAAAATAACAGCCTTTCATACTTTTATACCCTGTGTGCCTTGTGTGAATAATATGTATTATAACCTTCCACTTCCCTTATGTGTAAGTAAGCTGTTGTGAGAAATGTGTTGATCAACTCTTTATTTTGGTTCTCCACCATCACTTTTCATGTTAGTACTTGTTATTACTTCAGTATATTAATTGATCTGCCAAGTAGTGTTTGCTTTTAAGTACCTCATTTGCTTTTATCAGTTATAGTCTTCAAATCTATTTATTGGCGGAAACTCATTTTTTCCATAATGAAGTCTGATTGATATATGACTAACAAGTGTTCACCATTTGCGATGTTTATTATTTTGGCGTTCATGGAAAAAGGTGACGGAAAAAGATGGCCGGAAAGGTCTTTGTTGCGGAATACTTTTTACTACCTGCAAAAGCATATGCCCGATCATGAATGCAAATATGAAAATAGTGTATGAACGATTTAAAAATGAAAAGACTTTCTTATACTTTCTCATACGAAGTGACCCGAGCTACGGATTCTGCGGCAAGATTAAAAAAATATGCAGATTCATTGAATGTTGATACCGGAAAATGGATCTTTCTTACAGGCACGAAGGACAGTCTTTATAGGCAAGCCCGGTATAGTTATAAAATTGATGATCCTAATAATAACCCATTAAGTAACGAAGTGGATTTTCTTCATTCCCAGTTTTTCATTGGTTGATAAAAATGGATTGTTAGAAATATTTATGAAGGAAATGAAAGGAAAGATGTAGAAAGGATGATAAAAGAGATAGAAGTATTGCTGAAAGAAAAATAATTTTTATGAACACGAAAGTTCATGATATTCTTCGCCGCAACCAGCTTAGTGTGACGGCAAGTCGTGAAAAGATCCTCAATCTTTTTTAACCAATACAAGAGCTCTTGCACATGCTGATATAGAACATAAGGCAGGTGAAAGATTCGATCGTGTAACTGTTTACCGCACTTTGCAAACCTTTGTTGAAAAAGGAATATTACATACAATTCCTACCGCTGATAACTCAGTGAAATATGCTTTATGTAAGAATGATTGTTTTGAAGGACATCATCATGATAATCATTATCACTTTATTTGTTCTGTTTGTGGCAAAACAGAATGTCTTGAAGATTTTGTTATTCCTTCAGTTAAACTTCCGAAAGAATACCTGGCTAATAATGTTGAAATAGTAGTGAATGGTGTTTGCAGCGCTTGCCGAAAAAGTAAGCCCCCATGTGGAAACATGGGGACTTAGGTTAAGGCTCTGATTAGTAGCTATGTTGAAATGCAATTATTGCATTTTCTTTTCTTACGTAAAGTAAAACGAGAAATAGGTGTAATCCAAAAAGAGGCATACCACGTTTGTGGTATTTTGCATTATTCTTTTGTTAATGCCTGCATTTCTGAGTGTACAAACGACATTAAAGTTGCCGACTACGGCAGGGGAAAAGTCAAAATGAAGCCCGGCAGACCTAAAAAGCTCCGGTAAAGTTCGGGTACCGCCCTGGGCAAGTGCGGTTATATAATTATTAAGGGCCTGCTCTTTGTTCTCTTTAAACTGTTTCCAAAGACCGATGGCGCCAAGTTGCGCAATACCATATTCTATATAATAAAATGGCACTTCAAAAGATGGAGTTGCTTTTGCCAAAAATACCTGCGGTATTCTTCTAATCCGGAAACATCAAGAACAGGTGAAGTAAACTCAGTAAAGATCTCAACCCATTTATCTGATCTTTCTTCTTCAGTATGATTTGGGTTTTCATATAACCAATGCTGGAATTTATCAATAGTGGCTATCCATGGAAATATTGTGATCACTCTTTCAAGTTGGTGCTCTTTGGCTTGTTTTAATTCTTCTTCAGATTTGAAAAACACATGCCAGTTATCCATTGAGAAAAGCTCCATAGCCATACTTGCAACCTCTGCAATTTCCATCGGGTATTCTTTGAAAGCCGTCAATTCAAGGTCATGAGCAAGAAAAGAATGAACTGCATGGCCGCCTTCATGCACCATCGTTGTTACATCATCCATTTGTCCGGCTGCATTCATAAAAATAAAAGGAGCTCCACTTTCAGCTAAGGGACAATTATATCCACCGGGTGCTTTTCCTTTTCTGCTGTCAAGATCAAGATGGCCCATTGCTTTCATTTTATTTAAGCAATCGCCAAAGAATGGTTTCAACTCATTAAAGCATGTCGATCGATTTTTCAACCAACTCATCACCGGTTTTAAAAGGGTTCAAAGCTTTTTCATCTGCAGGATGAGCTTCGAGATCCCATGGACGCAATGTATCTACACCAAGTCTTTTCTTCTTTCTTTCATAGATCTCATTTACCAGCGGTAATATTTTTCTTTTACTGCCTGGTGAAATTGAAAACAATCTTCAGGTTTGTAATCAAAGCGACCCATTTCGGCAAACTTATAATCGCGATAATTTGCAAAGCCTGCATTTACTGCAATACGATGTCGCTTTTCAACAAGAGAGGAAAATAGCTTGTTTAGACTTTCTTTATCTTTTAATCGTCTGTCGCCAACCTTTCTGTAAACAGACTCTCTTAATTTCCTGTCGTTATTCTCCAGGAATTTTGCATGCTTGTTGTAATGTGTATTCTTTCCATCAACCTCAATTGTCATTTTACCTGCAATGACGCCATATTGCTGCTGCATAACACTCATCTCAGCAAGTATCGGGATGTTTTCTTCGCGGAAAAGATCAATATTCTTTTTACTGTGCGCAGGTATGTAAAAACTTTTGCTGATCAAGTTCTTTTGTAAAAGGACAGCTGATAAGTTTTTATTCAGCTTGTCAGCATACGGTTGTGCTTTGGGCTGAATTTCCATCATGAAAAAAGTAAAAGCCTCTTCGAGTTCTTTATTCTCAGTATCACATGTCATCTTTATTTGCCGCCAGCAACCATCTTCACTTAAAACAGCTTCCAGTTCACTTATGTCTTTTAACCACTGTTCCAGGTCTTCTTTTGAGTTTAATTTTCTTTCAAGAAGATCAATGAAAAAAGGCTCAAGGTTTTCCCAGGTAGTAACAGTAAAATCTTTGGTAAAAATGACGGGGAAGTTTTTTTATATTGGCAGAATACATAATATGCTAATTTTACTAATGTGGCTAATATGCAAATCAGAGGCCAGCATCATTCTCACATTAGCAAACTATCGTTGACTGATCATTAATTTTATTCGGATTTCTTTTTAGTAGCTCTCTTTTTAGGCTTTTCTTCAGCGACTGGTTCTTCCTTCACTTCTTCAACAGCCTCTTCTGTTTCTTCAGGTAGCTCAGTGAGTTTTATTTCTACGTTATGCTTTTTCAATGACTCAAACCATTTCACCATTTTCTTCATATCGCTGCTGTATACTCTTTCAAAATCCATTTCAGGATAAACTTTTTCGAAATATTTTTTACAGCATCATTATTCTTTGCATCTGGCAAAGAACCGCCATCTTTTCCATTGCATTAAAAACATCTACCAGGTTCACATTGTCTCTTTGTGTATAAACCTCTATGCTTTCGAGGTGAGAAAAATTATGCACACGGCCGGAAATGAACTGGGTTTTATTGTCATCAAGTGAACGGACAACGGCACCATCTCCGCGACTGCTGATCAGCTCAAATAATCCCGGAAGACCGGTAACCGCAACAAGTTTACTATACTCCATAAAAATTTAAAATTTGGGAGTGCAAGATAACCCGAAAAATGCAACTAAAATCTTTCGATTTATTTTTTATTCGACCATCCCGTTACGTCTTGTATTTGAATTAATTTACATCAGAAAGAAACCATTAAATATGAAAAAAATACTCCTTTTTTCCTCAGTGCATCATAATAACATGTTATAGTTGCAAGCAAACCGGCAACAAGGTCACAGGCCCAGGCCCAGGCAACATCGAGGGATACTTCTATCAAATTAGGAACTTCCTACAGCGAAATATTTTTTGACAGCCTGCAAATGGAAAAATTTATTGTTAAACAACAGTTTCATGATTCAATTAAGAAAAGAATGCGGAATTTCTATAATGCCCGCAATTACCAATACGCATGGTTTTTAAAGAAGGCATGGCCGACTACGCCTCTTCTTTTTATGTGGCGTATAAAGAGTACATCAGCTATTCGCAGGACACTACTTTAAGAAACTATTCATTTGAAAAATTATATGATTCCTTGTCAAGCGGGAATTTTAATTATGATATTAACGATAGCATTGTATTAAATACAGAGTTGCTTTTGACCGGGCAATTTTTCGCTATACCAGGAGAGCTTACCAAGGAAGAAACCAACTTGATGCACATGAATTAGATTGGTTTATTCCACGGAAAAAATTGATCCTTCTGCATTACTTGATTCTTTATTGTCCCGCAAGGGTAAAAATTTAAAAAGAACTTGAACCATTAAACCGGCAGTACGATCTATTAAAGGAGCTATCTTCTTAAATATTATGAGATCGAAAAAAATGGTAGTTGGTCATTTATAAAACCAGATAAGAAAAGCTATAAGTTAAATGATACTTCAGCGTTGTTATCACTAATTAAGAAAAGATTGTTTCTAACAGGCGATATGATCAAAGAAGATACAACAGCAATTTTTACAAAGGAATTAGAAGAGGCTGTAAAAGTTTTGAAAAGCGTTATGGATTCAAAGAAGATGGCATTATCACGATATCGCTTATAAATGAAATGAAGCGACCTATAGAAGAACGATTACACCAGATATTAATAAATATGGAACGCATTCGTTGGTTGCCGGCAGAACCATCCACGGATTACTTTTTGGTGAATATACCCGAGTTTCGATTGCATGTTTATGATAAAGGAAAATATAGCTGGAGCTCAAATGTTGTGGTAGGTAGTGCAGCGAATAATACGGTGATCTTTGCAGGTAATTTAAAGTATGTCGTTTTTAGTCCTTATTGGAATGTTCCCCCCTCAATATTAAGAAAGGAAATATTGCCGGAATAGCAAGGAATAAAAATTATTTGGCACAACACCACATGGAATGGAACGGAAATAGTGTAAGGCAAAAACCTGGACCATGGAATTCGCTTGGACAGGTTAAATTTTTGTTTCCTAATACTTACAACATTTATCTGCATGATACTCCATCAAAAAGCCTTTTTAATGAAGATAAAAGAGCCTTTAGCCATGGATGTATCCGGCTTAGTGAGCCAAAAGAGTTGCACAATATATTTTACGAAATGATGCAAAATGGGATTCATTAAAAATAACAAAGGGCAATGAATGCGGGCAAAGAACAATATTATACTATAAAAGAACCTATTCCTGTTTTCATTGGCTATTTTACGGCATGGGTTGACAGGGATGGTAAATTAAATTTCCGTGACGATGTTTATGGCCATGATAAAAAGATGAAAGAAAGATTATTTGCAAAAACAAAATAAATGTCATCTCATGAAAAGAAGATAGCTATAAGAATATTTATTCCGATAGCTGTACTGTTTATTTTTTACAAGCTGCCGATCACAATCATCAAAACAGGAAATGCAAAAACTGGTTGATGAAAACCTGCGGTTAGCTGTTAAGCAATATAAGTATATGCAGAAATTATTACCTGCTGACAAATTACCTCGTAGCTATGATTCTGTAAAAAATGAACTCATTGTTTCCGGGAGTGATTGGTGGTGCAGCGGTTTTTATCCGGGTACTTTATGGTATTTGTATGAATACACAAAGGATGAAAGCCTGAAAGCAGAAGCGATACGAAGCACCGCTTTATTGGAAAAAGAAAAAAATAATACAGGCACTCATGATCTTGGGCTTTATGCTTTATTGCAGTTATGGAAACGGATACCGTCTTACAAAAGATAATTCTTACAGGAATGTAATGATCACTGGCGCAAGATCTTTATCAACAAGATTTAATCCAATCATTGGATGTATTAAATCCTGGAATAGTAACAGCCGCTGGCAATTCCCGGTGATTGTAGACAACATGATGAACCTTGAATTCTTGTGTGAGATGACAAAGCTTAGTGGTGATTCATCTTTTATAAGGTTGCTGTTACACATGCAAACACAACTATAAAAAATCATTATCGGAGCGATTTCAGTTCTTATCACGTCATCGACTATGATACGATCACGGGTAAAAAAATAAAAGGATATACAGCGCAGGGAGCATTTGATGAATCTGCCTGGGCACGAGGTCAATCATGGGGCTTATATGGTTTTACAATGATGTATCGCGAAACACGAAAGAAAGAATATTTGGACGAGGCTATTAATATTGCAAAGTTTTCTATTGCATCATAAAAACATGCCAGCAGATAAGATCCCTTATTGGGATTATGATGCGACAGATATTCCAAATACTTATCGTGATGCATCTGCAGCCGTCCATTCATGTGTTCGGCTTTATTAGAACTGGCTAAATACTCGAACGAACGGCGCAGCGTAAAAGAATATTTGAATGCTGGCAATAACTATTCTTAAAAATCTTTCTTCAGTCATACCGGGCTGACCGTAGGTACTAATGGTGGATTTGTTTTGAAACATAGTGTTGGTCATTTACCGGCAAAATCAGAAGTAGATGTACCGCTAACCTACGGTGATTATTATTTTATAGAGGCATTGATGCGTTATAAAAACTGGTACTTAAAATAAATAATAAGAGCTTGTCTTTAGCAAAGCTCTTATTTATTTAGATATTAACTGTTCTTTTCTTTTCGCCTGAGACCAGCGAGAAATATCAATCCAACAATACTAAAGGTTGCAAATAAAACTCCTTTTGTCCCTTTTAGGTTTGTTTTGAAGTGAAGGCGCAATGGATGCATAGGATGCTTCTTTCGGTACATACTTTTCTTCCGGTTGATCGGATACCACATCCCAATCACTATAATCTTTTCCTGTCAGGTAGGTAAGCATTTCCAATTCATCTGCTCTGCGTTGTTTTAATTCTTTCAGGTATTTTTTGCCTGCTTCACAATTAAAATCCCCGGTTGCAGGATGAGTGATCACATATCTTGCCTGGTAATTATCTGTATTTGGCGTTACCTGGAACATCAGGTCCTGCGGAAATGATTTTCTGATTATAACGAACATGCAATCTTGTGAAATAAACCTTATCAGAATAATCATCATTATCGTATACATCGTCATAATTTGTCCAGTCACGATTGAGCCACCAAACACCTGCCTGTACAAGATCCTGTGTTGAAGGCGCAGTTGCCACGCAAGGATCGCATTTCACATAATTCTTCGGACTCACATCCCAGGCATATTCTAACATGGCAAGCGCCTTACCTTCTTTATCCCATTGATTCTGGAAAAGATTGGCATAGAAGTTTCCAAAATTATTTTTTACAAACAATGGAATATTTTTCCTGTCGGCAGAGATACAGTTCTGTAATTAGTGGTTTCTATTCTTCCTTTTTTGTAAATGCATATACGATCATATCCTGGTCGCCATCGGCATTGGCCATACCAAGACGAATAGGCAGCATAAATTTTGGAGAAGTGAAGCTGATCTGTATAGGGACGTAGAAAATTTCCCGGAAGCTTTTCTTTTCTTCTTCATTTACTTTTACTACAAAGAATTTCAAATTGCTTTTTATATAAGGCTCCAACACTTCATCTGCGCCTGCAGGAATTTTATAACCATTTTCTTCCAGCCATGTTTTTAAACCGGACGATTCTTTTGCTGAAAGAATAAGAATGTCATATTCACCAACAAGATATTTTGCTTCTATTTTTACTCCAAGTTCTTTTTTTTGCATTATCCATAACCCGTTACTACAACCTCACTCATCACACCAGGTGCTTTTCCTCGCAAGCGCTTTATCATACTCATATTGTGCACAAGGGTTCTGATCATAATACTCTACCAATCGCGGCTTACTGTATTCATTCAATGTATTAAAGATGGCTTGATCTACTACTTTAATATCTTTCTTTTGCAATACAACCGGTACAGGTACCACCATTGCAAAATCTTTAAAATTTCCTTTGAAATCATTGTACATAGTGATCACGTTTCGATTACCATCTCTCACAAGTATAACCTGTGATGTTTTGTTTTTCAACGTGCCATCTGCTTTGCTTACATAAAATCCACAGAAGGCGGCAGCTTCATGGGTTATCATTGCTGACAATAAGATTATCGCAGCTCCTTTTTTCATTATTGGCTTCATGACTATTTGTTTTAGTTTATTAATGAGGTTGAATTGAATAATTGTTGATGTCCAGTGAAACGACTTTTGCTTTAAAAATTTTATCAAGCAGTGGAACTAAGTGGGGCTGCGGCAACCAAGCACCCAAATCGATCGTATTGTATTTCCATTTAAAAGCGGCGAGATAAAACGAAACAGCTGCAATCAAGTACAGCCCAAATAATTCTTGCAAATGGATGATTGGGAGATGTTCTTGGATCGCTGATCATAAAAAAGTGAAGAGCAATAAACTGCCTGTACTTACTGAATGAATAAAATGATCCATTGGCCAGCCAAGTACATACACCTGTCGCCAGTAAAGCAAACCGATAAAGGTTAATAGGAATGCAAGACTGACATCTAATTTCTGCACTCTTGTTACTACAATTGTTCCGAAGGTGACAACACCAAAAAGATCACGGCATTACTTCCCCATTGGCCCGGGACTCAGCCATGCATCTTTTGTAAGAAGAATTGTTGCCACAATTCCAAATGCGGAAGGATTGAAAATATGTTTTTGATTAAACCGAAGAATATATTTTGAAGCAACAGTTAAAAAAGCGGCAAGCAAACTCACATACCAATCATTTGTCTTTAATAAAAGGCATAAGACTCATTGCGCTGATAAGTACGCTGAAACCCCATCGGTCAAATTCGTTAGGCTTTAAAAATCTTTTTGCCTTAATTGAATCAGCGGCGTATTGAAATAATAAACATCCACCAATACTGATGATATAATGTTGCCAGTCGGCATTCCAATGGAGAAAAAGGATTCCATAACTAAGAAAGATGGCCTGGAATATTACCTGGAAATACCGGGGGTCTAAAGCAAATGATGAGTCGCTGCATAAGCATTCATTTGCTATAAGGATGTTGAGTCGTCCATGGATTACACAAGAGCGAAACAGAAAAAATTAAAAAATACGTTAAAACTTTATGGAATTATACATCTATTTGCTTCGCTAAGATGACATTCAACCTAACTGGCTGATCTTTATTCGCATTACTGTAGCGATACTCAAAGCTCTTTCTTTGGCAAGAAATGCCTTTTCGCCTTCAAACAATTCATCTACTGACTCGTTAAAATACTTAAGCCATGTTTCAAAATGATGTTTCTGTAGCGGCGATTGTTGATGCAATATCAAATGCGGCTGCATCGCATTTTTACGGTACACATCATTTTGAAATAAAACACTGTCCCAGAAATTTACCAATATATCAAGATGATGCGGCAGATCAATTTTTGCAATATCAGTAAACAAATAGCTGATAGATCTATCATCTAAAAGTTTATTATAAAAAAGTGTAAGGAGTTTTAACAAGTCTTCTCTATTCGAAATATCTTTTTTCATTTAATCTGGGAACTGTGACTTATCAATGTTAGGAATAATACGAAGTGCATTTTTATAATACACTTTTTTAAGATCGAATCTGGTAAACCCATGCCATACATAGCCCAGAAAGCATGATATTTTTTATGATAAGGGAAATATTCATCTTCGGTTTCTAACACCCGAAAATAGGTAGCATATTCTTCCGGCGCCCAACTGTCTTTACCGAATAAGATCCTGTCCTGGTATTTTTCAAAAAACTTTTTAGCAGCTCTTGGTTGCCTTCCTAACTCGGCGATCACTGCACCAAATTCAATATTCATATTTGGTATTTCATCAAGCAAGTTTCCAAGCTTGTGCAAGATCATTTGCATACCAGCCAAAATGTGCAGCGATAAAAGTTGTCTTTGGATGTTTTTTAAACATGCGATGTTGTTCATCGATCAATTGTTGCCATGGTGCAGGATCTGTATCACTTCTTTTACGATCGGGCATGTGTAGCCAATTCAAGCCAGCGTTCATTTTTTTCATCCATCGGGTCCCAAAATGGTTTTGGATCGGCTGTATGAATTAATACAGGAATTTTTAATTCACCTGCTTTATCCCAGATCAGGATCAAGTCGAGGATCATCAATAGGAATCAGTTTGCCATTTATATCTTTCGCTGAGAAACCAAGATTTTTAAAAACCTTTAAACCATTTGCGCCATTCTTTACATCTTCTTCCAATTGTTTTGCTGCTTTTTCACCCCAATCTTTTCTCCAACACCACTAAAATCAACGTTTGCAAAAACAATAAAACGTTTTGGATAATGCTCTTTAATATTTTTACTGATTGCTACGATGCTGTTACCACTTCGTCCACTCAGGTTTACCATCACTGTCATATTCAGCTTATCCATTTCTTTTGTCAGCGTCGAAAGATCCATTGAAGGCATTGACTCTCCTGGTGATTATGTACATCAATAAAAGGAAATTTTGCTCTTGTTAATTTATGCTCAGGCACTACCAGCGTGGATGTTGGATTATATTTTTCAAAGTCCATCTTTTCCTGCGATTGTGCACTGGAAATAAAAGAAATAACAATAAGAATCAATCCAAGGAGTTCTTCTCATAAATTTTTATTTAAATACCAAACTAATAAATGATCAAAGTAAACCTTAACCGTTTGTCCAATTAATGAAATTATTACATATTCATATCTGGGTTTATAAGATCGGCAGTCAATGAATCTTGTTTATGTGGTTTCGGCGCCTTCATATTTTCATGATGTATATGTTTTACCTGGCAAAAGCGTTTCTATGCTATTATCCACTAGTTCTTTCGCAGTGCGTTGAATATATTCGCTGCGTTTAAATTGCAAAACATTTTTATCCATGTCTTCAGCCGTCCAGCCGCGACTCCAACCTAAAAAGCTAAATGGAGGAAATGTAAAACCAAGATCAGTAAAGAATACCATCATCTGTCCTGCCACTTGCTGAATATTATCCTGTCCGCCTGTGATAATAAATGAAGCCACTTTGTTTTTAATAAGCACTTTGTCTTTTAATGTGATCTGGTTCTGCACACAGTTCAATCGTTCCGCCATTTTAAAATAAAGTGATGATGGATTACCCCAGCGGATCGGCGTTGCCACCAAAACAATATCTGCCCAAAGGATCATATCACGATATACTTGTGTCATCCCATCTTTGGGTTTCATTTCAGTAATGCTGCATGGCCATGTGCAGGCACTCATGTGCTGCGAGTAATAACCTTCACATGCACGAAAACCAAGATCACGAAGCTTCAGCATTTTTGTTGCAGCGCCATGATGTTCCTTTGCATAATCCAATGCCATTTCCAATGCTGCTTCCGATGTACTGTATCTTGGCAGATCATTATTCATGTTCGTTGTGGAGATGCCCAAAATATTTTTTGATTCAGGCGTTGTTTGATAATCGAGCTTGATCAGGTCTTCGATCACTTTCAGATCATGCAACTTCACGATGGGCCTTTCGTAATTGGTTGTTCACTTATCAATATATCATCACCTTCCACTTTCACTTCGAACACTGCTTGCTGATCTTTATATCCCGGCGGTGCACTGCCGGTTTTTATATTGTATTCCCAACCATGCCATGGACAAGTCACATACAATCCATCATATTTATTTTCCACCAATCCTAAACCCAATGGCCCTGCTTTATGCAGGCATGCATTTGCGATCGCCGATATTTCATTGTTGAAATGGAACAATGCAACTTTATGCGGACCTAATGGAACTATCTTTTGTGAGTTGTTCGGCAACTCGCTCAACGAACAAACTTTTATGAAAGCCATAAAAAGTTTTTGATTGACTATCAAGTTGAGGAAATTTTCCGGGCTAGGGAAATTAATTTTTATTAAGCGGGCAATATTGCTATTGAGCTATCGTTGTGTCACTCACTTGTACTTACTGTTCGCTATTCATCTTCATCTTACTCATCAATTGTCATCCTGAGCCTGTCGAAAGTCTATTCGGCTTCTTGTCTTCACTTCTTCGAATCTTTCATCATAATCACTTCTTATCGTTCCCATCATTCTGTCCCAGAATAAAAAGTACAAACCATAATTGCCTTTAAAGTATTGATGATGCAGATTATGATTTACAGAAGTGTTGATCCATTTACCAAACCAGTTCTTGCTAAAGCCTCTTGGATAGATCTCATAACCGGTATGTCCATATGACATTATAAATGATGGACATTAAAAGAAGATCGGCAAATGAAGATTGTGAATAGGAATTGTAAAAAGAAAACGGCAGTTATTCCAACTTCACAATTGCTTCCAATGGATGAAAAGCATAAGCGGCCCACGGCGAAGGATTGGTGGATTGGTGATGAACAAGATGAAATATTTTAAAAACTTTTGGATGATGCATTATCCGGTGAGTCCAATAGAAATAAGCATCATGCATAATGAACATTAAAGGAAAGGCTGCAAAAAAATAGAACCAGCCATACTCTTCGATCTTTGTGTAATGTGTTGTGTATGGTTCAATGTTTGGATTCTTGATAAGGAAGAAAGGAACAAATGCAAACATCAGCATCGTTAATAACGGAATAAGAGATCTCCCGGAGATAATCAGTTACTCTCGGAAATTTTTGCTGTATTTTTATTGCCGATCCATTTACGTAACAAAACATAGCCAAGCAGCAAAAGCAATGCCTGCATATATAGAAATATCTTAGACTGATATTCTGAAGTATTTTTAAATAATCATCCCACTTCATCTGCTATTTTATTTTTTCAAGTGTTGCCAATAATTTTTCATTACTGCAATAGATCGCTTTTGGTAATTTTTCTTTTGTGATCAATACTTTTTCAGGAGTGCCACCACAAAAAACAACAGGAATATGCTGACGCTTCTTTGCCTCCCACAACCACTCTGCATATCGCCTGCCATGTGAAGGCTAACCTGTCTAAACAGATCACTAAAACATCAGGAAGATCTTGTCGAAGATCAGCAACCGATTCCGTGCTGAAATGATAATCTACTTTATATCCGGCTTGTTTCAGCGGTTGAATTTTTCTTTAAGCTCATGCTTCATGAAAATGAATAAAGAAAATCTTTTTCATAATCCACTTATTTCCTCATAATCCTTCAAAATCCTGTTAATCGTGGTTCTGCTAATGTGCATCCAGCCAGTTCTTTCCTTCGCCACATTCGGCAATTACCGGAACCTTGTTCGGCAAAGGCATAGCGGCCTGCATACACTCAACGATCAATGGCTTTAATTCTTTTACTTCATCTTTTGTAGCATCAAAAACCAATTCATCATGTACCTGTAAGATCATCCTGCTTTTAAATCCTTCTTTTTCATAGCTGGCATGAACTTTTATCATTGCCAGTTTTATCATATCAGCTGCGGTTCCCTGTATTGGAGAGTTGATCGCATTTCGTTCTGCAAACCCTCTTACTGTAAAGTTGGATGAATTAATATCTCTTAACCAACGCTTGCGTCCCATCAATGTTTGTACATAACCATGTTCACGGGCAAAGTTGATCGTGTCATCCATATATTTCTGTATACCCGGGAATTGCTTTTTATAATTATCAATGATCTCTTTTGCTTCACTTCTTGCTATACCAAGATTGTCTGCTAAACCAAATGCTCCCTGGCCGTAAATAATTCCAAAGTTTACACTCTTGGCCTTATAACGCATTTCCTTTGTTACAGCTTTTTTCATCCACATTATAAACTCTTGCTGCGGTTGCGGTATGAATATCAGTTCCATCTTTAAATGCTTTGCACATATTCTTATCGCTGCTGATGGCTGCAACAATTCTCAATTCAATTTGTGAATAGTCAGCTGATAAAGAATATGTTTATTATCTCTTGGAACAAAAGCTTTACGGATTTCTTTTCCCCGGTCTGTTCTTACCGGTATATTTTGAAGATTAGGATTGTTACTCGCAAGACGACCTGTAACTGCTACTGCTTGTCCGTAAGTTGTATGAACTCTTCCTGTTTTTTATTAATAAGTAATGGTAATGAATCAACATAAGTTGATTTCAACTTTGTCATTTCCCTGAAAACTAAGAATATCTTCAGCGATCTTGTTTTCTTTTGCTGCAAGTTTCAACAGCACATCTTCACCAGTTTGATATTGTCCTGTTTTTGTTTTTTTAGCGGAAGGATCAAGTTTGAGTTTATCAAACAATACTTCGCCTAATTGTTTTGGTGAAGCAAGATTGAAACGAACTCCGGCTTGTTTGTAAACACTCTCCTCCGCTTTCTTTGCATCTTTTCTAACTCTTTAGAATAATCTTTTAAAAACTCCTCATCGATCTTTACACCTTCAAACTCCATATCCGTCAAAACTTTTACAAGCGGATTCTCCACTTCATAAAAAACCTTTTCAACTTCTTTTTCTTTTAGTTGCGGTAGAAAGACCTGTTTCAATTGTAATGTGATATCAGCATCTTCAGCGGCATATTCTTTTATTTTTTCAAGTTCGACATCACGCATACTTCCTGCGGCGTCTCTTCCTTTTTGCCGATCAGTTCTTCAATATGCACCGGTTCATAGCCAAGATATTTTGCACTCAATTGATCCATGCTTCTTTTCCATCCGGCTCTATTACATAATGAGCCAGCATAGTATCAAAAATTTTTCCTTTTAATTCTATGTCATACCATTTCAATACGAGCATATCGTATTTAGTATTTTGCCCGATCCATATTTTGCTTTTATCATTAAATAATGGTTCAAACAAAGCAAGGATCTCTTTTGTCTTTGTTTGATCCGGCGGACATGGAATATAATATGCTTCACCAGGTTTTATAGAAAAACTCAGCCCTACTAATTCTGCCTCATTTGCATCAATGCCTGTTGTTTCAGTATCAAAACATATTTCATCATGTTTCTTTAATTCTGCCACCAATTTTTTATGGCAGCATTATCTTGTACTGCTTCATATTTATGCGGAGTATTATTAATATTCTTACTAACAGATATTGATTCTCCGGAATCACTTCCATTATGATGAAGCTTGTTCAACAGGTATTGCCAGGAGCAGCACTTTCAACTATATTTCCAAACAGATCGGTTTGTACTCCAACAGGCTGTTCTTTTTAATAAAATCTTTATTGGAAACAGTGATGGCAAACTCATCACCCAATACTCTTTTTACCAAGTGTTTTAAATTCCAGCTCAGCAAAAACATCTCTTAGTATGTCTTTGTTCATTTCCTTCATCCTGAAATTCTCTTCATGAAATTCTACAGGCACATTAGTAATGATCGTTGCCAATTTTTTACTTAGTATAGCAAGATCTTTTCCCGCTGCTACTTTTTCTCCCAGTTTACCTTTGATATTGCCCGCATTCTTTAAAACATTTTCCAATGTTTCATATTCAGCAAGAGTTTTGCTGCTGTTTTTCTCCAACACCAGCAATGCCCGGGATATTATCTACTGCATCACCCATTAAACCCAATACATCAATCACCCGGCTTACATCTTTGATATTCCATTTTTCACAAACTTCCTTTGGTCCCATTATTTCAACATCACCACCCTGGTAGCCGGGTTTATAAATTTTTACTTTATCATTTACCAATTGACCATAGTCTTTATCGGAGGTCACCATGAACACTTCATACCCTGCTTTTGCAGCCAGCTTACTCAACGTACCTATTATATCATCAGCTTCATAGCCATCAAGTTCAACAACAGGAACATTAAAACCTTGTATTATTTTTTATATCGGGTAAGGCAGCTATCAGATCTTCAGGAGCTTCCTGGCGATTTGCTTTGTAGTCTACAAAATCTGTATGTCGTTCTGTTGGAGCCTCCGTATCGAAACACACAGCCAGGTGGGTTGGCTTCTGATTATTGATCAGTTCAAGCAAGTATTGGTAAAGCCAAACTGTGCATTTGTGTTTTTCCTTTTGAAGTTATTCGCGGATTGCGGATGAGTGCATAGTAGGCTCTGAACACCAAAGCAAGGGCATCGAGCAGAAATAGTTTTTTTGACATTCTGCTAAGATAAAAAAATCATAGCGAGCCAATAAAAATGCCTTAACCGGATCATTCTTCCGGTTAAGGCATCAATTTCTTTTCAGTAGTCAGTTTTACTGCTGATGATCGTTTATTAGTCTTCTTCTTCTTCCTTACGCAAATATTTTTCAGGATTCTGAACAAGCACAGTTCCTGTATAAGCAGCAGCATTAGTAGCCGGAGTGCTTACAACCGCAGGAGCTATGTCACTATTCGCCCTGTCTTTATGGATAAAGTTCAGGTAAAGAGCAAAGAACAGCAGATTGAATGCAAAAAGTTAACGATTTTACGGATGCGTCTTTTCATAAAAATTGGATTTAGATTCGTTCGACTAAACTATAAAACGAATAATGGTGACGCAAAATTTTATAAAAGCTAAAAATTAAAATCGGGCAAATCTACCGGGGAGGGATTCGTATTACTACGAATATTATTTCGGGTTGTACTCATTTCTTCAATTCTTCCAGTTGCTTTTGCAGCCTGAACATTTCATCTCTCAAGTCTCGCAGCTTCCATAAAATCAAGATCTCGTTGCTGCTTTTTCCATTTCTTTTTTAATTTTTGAAATGGCTTTTTCTGCTTGCGGAATGGTTTTGTATTCGGCCTGGTCTTCTGCAGCAATAGTTACAAGGTCTTCGCCGGGTAGAATAGCATAAGGATTGGCGGGATCATATCCTTTGATATCTAATACAGATGTTTGTGCAAAAACATCCTGGGTGGTTTTTATAATTGTTTTAGGTGTGATGCCATGTTTAATATTCCATTCAATTTGTTTTTCCCGGCGACGATTCGTTTCATCAATTGTTTTCTGCATGCTTTCCGTCATCTTATCTGCATAAAAAATTACAAGGCCATCCACATTTCTTGCGGCACGGCCTGCTGTTTGGGTCAAACTTTTTCATTTCTTAAAAACCTTCTTTATCTGCATCAAGAATTGCTACCAATGAAACTTCAGGAAGATCCAAACCTTCACGCAAAAGATTTACGCCAACCAATACATCGATCTTTCCCAACCGCAATTCACGAAGTATTTCCACTCTTTCCAGGGTATCCACTTCGCTGTGTATATATTTTGATTTTATGTTGATGCGATGAAGATATTTATCCATCTCTTCAGCCATTCGTTTAGTAAGCGTTGTTACCAGCACCCGGTCACCTTTTGTTACTCGTTTATCAATTTCATCCAGCAGGTCATCAATTTGATTTACACTGATGGACGTAATTTCAATTGGCGGATCGAGCAAACCTGTTGGGCGAACAACCTGTTCCACTACAACACCACCGCATTTTCCAATTCAAAATCATCAGGTGTTGCAGAAACAAAAATTGTTTGATTCAGCATTGATTCAAACTCATGAAAATTCAATGGACGGTTATCCAATGCAGACGGCAAACGAAAGCCATAGTCAACAAGAATTAATTTCCTGCTTCTGTCGCCGCCATACATGCCGCTTACCTGCGGAATCGTTTGATGACTTTCATCGATCACACATAAAAATCATTTGGAAAATAATCAAGCAAACAGAATGGTCTTGTTCCCGGTTTTCTCCTGTCAAAAAATCTTGAATAGTTTTCTACTCCATTGCAATAACCCAATTCACGGATCATTTCAACATCATAATTTACTCTTTCACTCAAACGTTGTGCTTCAATATATTTTCCGGAATTTTTAAAATAAGCAACCTGTGCATTCATTTCATCCTGTATCTCATACAGAATTTGCTGGATCATATCTTTTGGCGCTAAATAAAGATTAGCAGGAAAGATCGCAGCATTATCCATTACACTAATTCTTTTTCCGGTCACTACATCAAAACTTTCTATCTCTTCAATTTCATCGCCAAAGAATGTAATGCGATAGCCAGTATCAAGATAAGGCAGGTTGATATCAACCGTATCTCCTTTTACACGGAATGTTCCCCGTTTGAATTCAATCGTTGTTCTTGAATAAAGAATATTAACAAGAGAATGAAGAAACCCCTGGCGTGAGATCGTTTGTCTTTTATGAATGCGAATGATGCCATTTGCAAATTCATCAGGATTTCCAATACCATAAATACAACTTACGGATGCAACAACAATAATATCCCTGCGACCACTTAATAATTCGGATGTTGCATGTAAGCGAAGTTTATCCAGCTCATCATTAATAGAAAGATCTTTTTCTATATACACATCGCTTACTGGCAAATAAGCTTCTGGTTGATAGTAATCGTAATAGGAAACAAAATATCCAACAGCATTTTCCGGGAAGAATTGTTTGAATTCACCGTAAAGTTGAGCCACCAGTGTTTTATTATGTGTAAGAACCAGTGTTGGTCTTTGAACATTTTGAATAACATTGGCGATGGTAAAAGTTTTACCACTACCCGTTACTCCAAGTAATGTCTGGTATTTTTCTCCATCCAAAATTCCTTCTGTCAAATTACGGATCGCATCCGGCTGATCGCCGGCAGGAGGATAAGGTGTATGAAGTTTAAAAGCCATAAAATGCAGGGGAACAAATTTACTATCTTATTACTTCAGTTTTCTCTTAATATAAACAGAGTAATCTTCGATCACCGGTTCATATGCTTCCTGCATAAGTGGCGATGTAAGAATAAAATCTGCAGTGGCCCTGTCGCAGGCAACGGGGATATTCCAGGTTGCGGATATACGCAACAAAGCTTTTATATCGGGATCATGAGGTTGTGCTTCCATCGGGTCCCAGAAAATATCAACACATCAATTTTACCTTCTGCGATCTTAGCTCCTATTTGCAAGTCACCACCCAAGGGACCGCTTTGCAATTTTGTTATTGATTGATCAAGTTTCTCTTCCAAGCAAACTGCCTGTAGTTCCTGTTGCATATAAGCGATGTTTAGCAAGTGTTGTTTTATTAAATAATGCCCACTCGATCAATTCCTTTTTTATTGTCATGAGCCACCAGCGCAATACGTTTCCGGCGTTCCATTATTCTTGTAGTCCATAATTGAAATAAGTTTAAAAAAATGCCTTACCAATAAGGCAAGGCATTGATATACTAAAGTTACGATTAATTAATTCAGTTCTGCCGATACGCTGATCTTTGAGTTCAGCTGAAACTTTTCCTGCAGTGATCGGCTGA
>ERZ1370068.2026-contig-11993_pt1 | contig 31111 bp, 36 predicted proteins | sample MGYA00561227_ERZ1370068 | MGnify/ENA primary metagenome ERZ1370068 (study PRJEB38410, sample SAMEA6850437) | metagenome | study: Metagenomic assessment of the ecological functions of the soil: analysis of the soil microbiota associated with the...
CTGGTGCAGTCGCAGTCGACCGCGGCGATCCTCACGACGTTCAACGAAGTGAACATGGCGCCGGTGATCGAGCTGCGCAAGACGCTACCAGGAGCGCTTCGAGAAGGAGCACGGCGTGAAGCTCGGCTTCATGTCCTTCTTCGTCAAGGCGGCGGTGCACGCGCTGAAGAAATACCCGGTCGTCAACGCGTCGATCGACGGCACCGACATCGTCTATCACGGCTACTTCGACATCGGCATCGCGGTCGGCAGCCCGCGCGGCCTGGTCGTGCCGATCCTGCGCGACGCCGACCAGATGTCGCTTCGCCGAGATCGAGAAGCAGATCGCCGACTTCGGCAAGCGCGCGCAGGACGGCAAGCTCACCGTCGAGGAGCTCACCGGCGGCACCTTCTCGATCTCCAACGGCGGCGTGTTCGGCTCGATGCTCTCGACGCCGATCATCAACCCGCCGCAATCGGCGATCCTCGGCGTGCACGCCACGCGCGAGCGGCGCGGTGGTCGAGAACGGGCAGGTCGTGGTGCGGCCGATCAACTACCTCGCGCAGTCCTACGACCACCGCATCATCGACGGCCGGGAGGCGGTGCTGTCGCTGGTCGCGATCAAGGAAGCGCTGGAGGATCCGGCGCGGCTGCTGCTCGACCTCTAGGCACGCCATGGCTGAATCGTTCGACGTCGTCGTGATCGGCGGCGGGCCCGGCGGCTACATCGCCGCGATCCGCGCCGCGCAGCTCGGCTTCAGGACCGCCTGCATCGACGACTGGAAGACGCGCCGACGGCAAGCCCGCGCTCGGCGGCACCTGCACCAACGTCGGCTGCATTCCTCCGAAGGCGCTGCTGCAGTCCTCCGAGAACTTCGAGCAGGCCGGGCACGCACTTCGCCGAGCACGGCGTCGAGGTCAAGGGCCTGTCGAGCTCGACCTCGCGCAGATGCTCGCGCGCAAGGACAAGGTGGTCACGGCAGAGCAACGACGGCGTCGCTCTACCTGTTCAAGAAGAACAAGGTCACGTTCTTCCACGGCACGCGGCAGCTTCGCCGCGACGGCGCGCCGACGGCTGGCAGATCGTGGTCGAGGCGCGGAGCCGCACGCTCGGCGCGAAGAACGTGATCGTCGCGACCGGCTCCGAAGCCGCGCGCGCTCTGCCGGGCGCCGCCTTCGACGACAAGCTGATCCTCAGACAACGACGGCGCGCTGGCGATTCCGGACGTGCCCAAGCGCCTCGGCGTCATCGGCGCCGGCGTGATCGGGCTCGGAGATGGGCAGCGTCTGGCGCAGGCTCGGCGCCGAGGTCACGATCCTCGAGGCGCTGCCCGCGTTCCTCGGGCGCCGCCGACGAGCAGGTCGCGAAGGAGGCACGCGAAGATCTTCGCCAAGCAGGGCCTCGCGATCCTGCTCGGCGTGAACGATCACCAGGGTGACGACGCGGACAAGGATGTGGCCGTCGACTACGACGATGCCGAAGGCAGGACGCAGAGCGCGACGCTTCGACAGGCTGATCGTCTCGATCGGCCGCGTCGCCGCACACGGCAGGGCTCGAACGCGGACAGCGGTCGGGCTCAAGCTCGACGAGCGCGGCTTCGTCGCGGTCGACGACGAGTGCCGGACCGAATCTCGCCGGCGTCTGGGCGATCGGCGACGTGGTGCGCGGGCCCGATGCTCGCGCACAAGGCGCGAGGAAGAAGGCGTCGCGGTCGCCGAGCGCATCGCCGGCCAGCATCGGCGCACGTCGACTTCAACACCGTGCCCTGGGTGATCTACACCTCGCCCGAGATCGCCTGGGTCGGGCAAGACCGAGCAGCAGCTCAAGGCCGCCGGCGTCGCCTACCGCGCCGGCACGTTCCCGTTCATGGCCAACGGCCGGGCGCGCGCGCTCGGCGACACGCAGCGGCTTCGTCAAGCTTCTCGCCGACGCCGAGACCGACACGCATCCTCGGCGTGCACGTCGATCGGCCGCTCGCCTCCGAGCTGATCGCCGAGGCGTGGTCGCGATGGAGTTCGGCGCGGCGAGCGAGGACATCGCGCACGATCTGCCACGCCCATCCACGCTGTCGGAGGTCGTCAAGGAGGCGGCGCTGGCGGTGGACAAACGCACGCTGAACCTGTGATCGCGCGGATCGCCGGCGCCGGGCGACGTGAACGACGCGGCACCGACGCTCGCCGCCCGCGCAGGGACGGCTTCTGCGCGAGCATCTCGCGCCCGAGCTCGAGCGGCGCAGGATCGTGCTCGACCGCGCGCAGCAGGCGGCGCTCGATCGGCTGCAGCGCCTGCACGACGAGCTCATGGCGCTTCAAGCGGCGCGGCGGTCGCCGCTGCGCCGCTGGCTGAAGCCGCCGGTGCCGCCGCGCGGCGTGTATTTCTGCGGTGGCGTCGGTCGCGGCAAGAGTTTCCTGATGGATGCGTTCTTCGCCGCGGTGTCGCTGCGGCGCAAGACGCGCGTGCACTTTCACGCGTTCATGAGGACGGTGCACGAGGAGCTGCGTCTGCATACGCACGCGAGTCGACCCGCTGACGGCGGTCGCGGCGCGGATCGCTCGCCGCCACCGCCTGATCTGCTTCGACGAGTTTCATGTCTCCGACGTCGCCGACGCCATGATCCTCGGCCGGCTTCTCACCGCGCTTGTTCGAGCGCGGCGTGGTGTTCGTGACGACCTCGAATTATCGCCCCGACGATCTGTATCCGAACGGACTGCAGCGCCAGAACCTGCTGCCGACGATCGCGCTGCTGAAGCAATGGCTGGACGTGGTCGAAATAGACGGCGGCACCGACTATCGCCTGCGCGAGCTGGAACACACGGTGTGCTACTACGACCCGCTCACGGAGAGCGCCGATGCCGAGCTGTCCGAGCGCTTCGAGCGCATGCGGGCGGGCCGGACGAGAACCCGCGTCTCGATATCGAGGCACGCACGCTGAAGGCGCGGAAGCGCTCGGGAAGCCTGATCTGGTTCGACTTCGCCGCGCTGTGCGACGGCCCGCGGTCGCAGCTCGACTACCTGGAGCTGGCGCGCCGCTTCGCGGTCGTGATCGTCTCGGGCGTGCCGCGGCTCTCCCAGGACATGGGCAACGCGGCGCGCCGCTTTACTTGGCTCGTCGACGTACTCTACGATCATCGGGTAAAGTTGCTGGTATCGGCGGCGGTCCCGCCCGAGGCGTTGTACCGGGAGGGGCCGAACAGCCAGGAGTTTCGACGCACCGTCAGCCGGCTGATCGAGATGCGCACGCACGAATACCTGGCGTTGCCGCACCAGGCGGGTGAAGCCCGCCGCGGCGACGCCGCCCTGAGAAGGAGGACCCCACCGATGCACAAGTTCAAGGCCTACCGCACTTTCGAGGACGATCACACGATCACGCAGCCGCTTCGTGGAGATGACCCCGGAGGAGCTCGATCCGGGCGACGTCGTGGTCAAGACCAAGTACTCCACGATCAACTACAAGGACGCGCTGTCGTACAACGGAACCGGCAGGATCATGCGCAAGTTCCCGACCGTCGCCGGCATCGACATGGCGGGAACGGTCGAAACGTCGGCCGATCCGCGCTTCAAGCGCGGCGACAAGGTCATCGTGCACGCGTACGACTTCGGCGTTGCGCACGACGGCGGCTACGCCGAGTACGCGCGCGTGCCAGGCGACTGGGTGGTGCGCCGGCCGGAGGGCATGACGGCGTTCGACGCGATGACGCTCGGCACGCGCGGGTTTCACCGCGGCGCAGGCGATCATGCTCATGGAACACAACGGCCTCCAGCCCGGCAACGGGCCGGTCGCCGTGACGGGCGCGACCGGCGGCGTCGGCAGCGTGGCCATCGAGATCCTGGCGAAGCTCGGCTATCACGTCGTCGCGATCACGGGCAAGGAGGAGAAGACCGCCTACCTGCGCGGACTCGGGGCGAAGAGGTGCGGCTGCGGCAGTCGATCGATCTCGCCAACATCCGCGCGCTCGACAAGGCTACCTGGGCGCGGCGCGATCGACAACCTCGGCGGGGACATGCTCGCCTGGCTGCTGTCGACGATGAAGTCGGCGGCACGGCCGCCGCCGTAGGGCTTGCCGCGGGACCTGAAGCTCAACACGACGGTCATGCCGTTCATCCTGCGCGGCGTGCAGCTGCTCGGCGCCGACAGCGCCAATTGCCCGATGGCGCGTCCGGCAGAACGATCTGGAACAAGCTGGCGGCGGCGTGGCGTCCAGACCGCGTGCACGATCAGGTCCGGACGATCGACTTCGACGACCTGCCGACGCACTTCGATGCGTACCTGAAGGGCACTGGTGCGCGGCCGGACGGTGGTCGCGCATCGCCGCTGACCGCACCCTTGATCCCGGAACCGGCCGCATCCGGCGCGATAACCTCGGCAGGAGAAGCTTCCGAGGGATACGCATGGGCGCACGCGACCGCTACCACCAATCGCTGCACGACCGGGACGCATTCTGGCGCGAGCGGGCCGCGCTGATCGACTGGCAGACGCCGTATTCGCAGCTGCTCGATTACAGCCGCCGCCCTTCGCGCGCTGGTTCGTCGGCGGGCGCACCAATCTTTGCCACAACGCGATCGATCGCCACCTCGACGCGCGCGGCGATCAGCCGGCGCTCATCTTCATCTCGACCGAGACCGGACAGCGCCGGACTTGCACCTATCCGCGAGCTCTTCGACGAAGTGAACCGCTTCGCGGCGATCCTGCGTGCGCCAGGGCGTCGGCAAGGGCGACCGGGTGCTGATCTACATGCCGATGATCCCGGAGGCGGTGTTCGCGATGCTCGCCACGGTGCGCCTCGGCGCGGTTCACTCGGTCGTGTTCGGCGGCTTCGCCGCGGCGAGCCTCGCCGACGCGCATCGACGACGCGCAAGCCGACAGGTCATGGTCACCGCCGACGCCGGCATGCGCGGCGGCAAGGCGGTGCCGTACAAGCACCTGGTCGACGAGGCGTTGCGGCTCGCCAAGCACCCGCCCGCGAAGGTCATCATCGTCGATCGCGGGCTCGATCCGGCGATGAGCCGCACGCCCGGGCCGCGATCTCGACTACGCGACGCTCGCGCGCCAGCACGCGGGCGCGAGGCGTTCCCTGCGCGTGGCTCGAATCCTCGGAGCCCTCGTACATCCTCTACACCTCGGGCACGACGGGCAAGCCCAAGGGCGTGCAGCGCGATACCGGCGGCTACGCGGTCGCGCTGGCCGCCTCGATGCGCGACATCTTCTGCGTCGCAGCCCGGCGAGACGATGTTCACCGACCAGCGACATCGGCTGGGTGGTCGGGCATTCGTACATCGTCTACGCGCCGCTCCTGAACGGCTCGACCACGATCATGTACGAGGGCCTGCCGATCCGTCCCGACCCGGCCATCTGGTGGCAGATCGTCGCAGAGCACAAGGTGGCGCACGATGTTCAGCTCGCCGACCGCGATCCGCGTGCTCAAGAAGCAGGACCCGCGCTTACATGAAGAAGCACGACCTCTCGCTGCCTGCGCTACCTGTTCCTCGCCGGCGAGCCGCTCGACGAGCCGACCGCGCGCTGGGCATCGGATTCGCTCGGCGTGGCGATCGTCGATCAACTACTGGCAGACCGAGAGCGGCTGGCCGATCCTGTCGCGCATCTCCGGGATCGAGGACACGCCGCGCAAGTTCGGCAGTCCGTCCTTCCCGGTGTGCGGCTACGACGTGCGGCTGCTCGACGAGGCGACCGGCAAGCGAAGTCGGCACCGACAGAAGGGCGTGCTCACGCATCATGCCGCCGCTGCCGCCGGGCTGCATGACGACCGTCTGGGGCGACGACGAGCGCTTCGTCGAAGACCTACTTCACGACGTTGCCCGGACGAGCTGGTCGTACTCGACCTTCGACTGGGCGCACGCGCGACGCCGACGGCTATTACTTCGTGCTCGGCCGCACCGACGACGTGATCAACGTCGCCGGCCACCGCCTCGGCACGCGCGAGATCGAGGAGGCCGTGCAGGCGCATCCGGGCATCGCCGAAGTCGCGGTGGTCGGCGTTGCGGATCGCGCTCAAGGGCCAGATGCCCGGTCGCGTTCGCGGTGGTCAAGGATCCGTCGCGCAGTCGCGACGGCGGCCGGCGTCGCGAGCCATGCGCAAGGAGGTGATGGACACCGTCGATCGCGAGCTGGGCGCGATCGCGCGCCCGGGGCCGTGTCCATTTCGTCAGCGTTGCTGCCAAGACGCGTTCGGGCGAAGCTTGTTGCGGCGCTCGATTCAGGCGCTGGCCGAAGGCCGCGACCCGGGCGATCTGACGACGATCGAGGATCCGGCGCGCTCGAGCAGATCCGCGAGGCGCGATGAGCCCTAAGCGCTTTGCGCGGCTGGGCTACGTAACGCTTTGGCACGATCGCCGTCTTGCCCCAGGTTGCTGGCGCGGCCTGCCGCACGTTCCGCTGGCGGTCGTCACGCGCGGCGACGCCATCGACAGCGTCCACTATGGATCGGTCGCCGTCGTCGATCGCGATGGGCGGCTTACTGTTCGCGGCCGGGGATCCGCACCATCGTGACCGACGACGCGCAGCGCGCTCAGAAGCCGCTGCAGGCGCTGCCGTTCGTCGCCGGCGGCGGCGTCGAGCGCTTCGGCTATCTCGCTGCCGCAGGTGGCGCTGCTGCTGCGCCAGCCACTCCGGCGAGCCGCGCCACGTCGGCGGCGGTCGCCGACATGCTCGCGCGCGCCGACTGCACGCCGGATCAGCTGCAGTGCGGGGTGCATCCGCCGTTGTACTATACCGCACACGATGAACTGCCGCCTGCAGGCGTGCAAATTCACGTCGCTGCACCACAACTGCTCAGGCAAGCACGCCGGGATGCTCGCCTACTGCCGGCCATTGCGCGTGCTGCCGATCGAGACCTACCTGGCGTTCGACCATCCGCTGCAGCAGGCGATTCGCCAGCGCCGTCGCGCACCTGACCGGCGGTCGCCGAGGCGAGACTGGTCGCCGGGATCGACGGTTGCTCGGCGCCCAACTATGCCGTGCCGCTCGACCGCTTGGCCTATCGCGTACGCGCGGCTGGCGTCGGGAGCGAGGACGATCCGCGCTACGGTACGCGCGCCGCCGCGACTCGCCGGCGGCGCATGACGGCGCACCCGAGAAATGGTGTCCGGCGAGCGGCGCAACGATCTTGACGCCTGATGCGCGCCCGGCCGCGGCGACTGGGTGACCAAGGTCGGCGCCGAAGGCGTGCAGGCGATCGGCGTGCGCAGCAGGGGCTGGGGCATCGCGCTCAAAGTGGTCGACGGCAATGCGCGCGGGCTGCATCCGGCGACGGTCGCGGTGCTCGACCAGCTCGGGCCTCCTCGACGCCGGCGCAGCGCGCGGAGCTGCGGCCTGGCGCGAGACCGGCGATCCGCAACTACCGCGGCACTCGTCACCGGGCGCGTCGAGCCCGGCTGTCATGCTGGAGCGCACGCGGTTGACACCGCAGGCGTGCAAGCCCTCCTCCGGAGGTGAACTTCTCCGATCGGCGCAGCGGTCTGGTGCGGTGCTGCCTGCCGAACGGTCGCCGCGTGGCCGCCGGACGGCTCGGCTATACTGCCGGCGGACGTCGCGCCCACGGGATGCGGTGCGGCGATAAGAACGATTGACTCAGGGACCGGCCGCGGATGGCTGACCGCGAAGTAGATCAGCAGCTCGTCGAGCGCGCGCAACGGGGTGACAAGCGCGCTTTCGAATTGCTGGTGTTGAAGTACCAGCGCAAGCTGCGGACGGCTGCTGTCGCGGCTGGTGCGCGACCCAGGCGAGGTCGAGGATGTGACGCAGGAGGCATTCATCAAGGCCTACCGTGCGTTGCCTTCGTTTCGCGGGGACAGCGCGTTTTATACGTGGCTTGTATCGGATCGCGATCAATACGGCCAAGAATTACCTGGTCGCGATGGGGCGGCGGGCGCCGACGTCGACCGGGTTCGACAACGAGGAGGCGGAGAATTTCGAAGGACGCCGAGCAGCTGCGTGATTCGGCGACGCCGGAGGACGAGCTGCATGGGCAAGCAGATCGCGACCACCGTCAACAAGGCGATGGACGCGTTGCCGAGGACTTGCGCACGGCGATCACCGCTGCGCGAGATCGAGGGCTTGAGTTACGAAGAGATTGCCAACGTGATGAATTGTCCGATTGGCACGGTGCGTTCCGGATTTTCCGGGCGCGCGAAGCGATCGCTGGCGAGCTGCGGCCGCTATTGGGGACCGACAAGGACCGGAGATGGTGATGGGCAACTTTCAGGCGGCCGAACGGGCAAAGTACCGTAGGGCCATGGGCCTAGCGCCGGAGGAGGTCTCGCTGCTGATGGACGGCGAACTCGATGCAGGCAGCGAGTCGAGCGGCGTCGTGCCGCGGGCTGCGCGAGATCCGGCTGCGTGGCGACGTGGGTGTGCTACCACGTGATCGGCGACGCGCTGCGCGGGCTCGCAGCGCTGCTGGCGCCCGGATTTGGGCGCGATTCGTCGAGACCGGCTCGCCGCCGAGGCGACGGTGCTTGCGCCGTCGCAGCGCCACACCGGCGCCGCTGCGATCGCCTGGGCGATCGCCGCGTCGGCGGCGGCGGTCGGCGTAGTCGAGCTGGGTGGCGCTGACGACCATGCCGGCGCCGCCTGCCGCGCTCGGCCACGCGTGCAACAGGCGACGGCCGGTGCGCGCCGCGGACGCCCGCCCGCCGGCCGACAACGAGTATCTGCTGGCGCACCAGGAGTATTCGCCGACAGCGCCGATCCAGGGCTTGCGCCCGTATTTGCGCGCCGCCGTTGCCGACGCGACCGGATGCGCGCCCGTAGTGCTCGCCGGTGCTGCCGCGCGTGCGCGGCGGAGCCCGGGCGCGTGCTGCGCGGCCGGGCTGCGCTCGTCGCTGTTCGCCGCGTCCGCCGCGCATGCGGCAGGACGCGGCCGTCGAATGGCTGCAGCGCGCGGCAGACCGCCGCGCGCCAGCTCAACTACGTCGGCACGCTCGTCTACCAGCACGGCGGCCGCGTCGAGACTTCGCGCGCTGATGCATCTTCGCCGACGAACACGGCGAGCACGAGAAGATCGTCAACCTCGACGGCCCGGCGCGCGAGGTGATTCGCAACAACGAGCAGGTCCGCTGCTACTACCCCGATGCGAAGGTGGTCCGCATCGAGCCGCGCAACATCGCGCAACGCGCTTCCCTTCGCTGCTGCCGCAGCAGCTGCGACGCACGCTGGCGCAGTATCTATCTGTTCCGCAAGGCCGAGAGCGCGCGCATCGCCGGCCTCGAAACGCAGGCCGTACGTCTTCGAGCCCAAGGACGGCATGCGCTACGGCCACAAGCTCTGGGCCGACATCGCGACCGGGCTGCTGCTCAAGGCGCACGCCTGCTGAACGAACGAGCGATGCCGGTCGAGCAGTTCGCGTTCACCGACATCCAGATCGGCGTCAAGATCGACCGCGACATGGTCAGGCCGACCGTTCCGCGCCGCCGCCACCGGACTGGGAGGTGCGCGAGTCGTTGCCCGGCGACGTCGTGCCGCAGGAGACCGGCTGGCTGGTCAAGGAGCTGCCCGCCGGGATTCACCAAGATCGTCGAGGGCTACCGCACGCTGCGCGGCGAAGTCCGCACCGGTCGCCCATCTGGTATTCTCGGACGGACTGGTCGCGGTGTCGGTGTTCGTCGAGCCGACGCCGGCGGCGCCGCAGCCGATCGGGCTGTCTCAACAGGGCGGCGTCAACGTCTTCAGCCGCCAGCTCAGCGATCATCTGGTGACCGTCCTGGGCGAGACTCCGGGCGCCGCGGTGCGGCCAGATGCGCTTATTCGGTCGCGCATCGCCCATAACAACGGAAGCAAGCATGAAACCCCGCATCTGGACTCTCTTCGGCGCACTTCTCGCCGCATTCGCGTTCGTCCCCCGCGCCGGCGCAGTCCATGCGCGGCTGCCGGACTTCACCGATCTCTACGAGCAGCAGGGCCCGGCGGTGGTGAGCATCGACGTCACGCAGAAGGTCAAGCGCTCGCCATTCCCGGACCTGTCCGAAGACGACCCGTTCTACGAATTCTTCCGCCGGTTCGGACAGATCCCGCGCGGCCGTGAACGGCCGCGCGATTTCGAGCAGCAGTCGGTCGGATCGGGCTTCATCCTCTCAGCTCGGACGGCTCGATTCTCGACCAACGCGCACGTCGTCGACGATGCCGAGCGAAGTGACGGTGAAGCTCAGCGACAAGCGCGAGTTCCGGGCCAAGGTCGTCGGCGTACGGACAAGCGCACGGACGTCGCACGTCCTGAAGATCGAGGCGACCGGGCTGCCCAAAGTCACGATCGGCGATCCGGACAAGCTCAGGGTCGGCGAGTGGGTCGCGGCGATCGGCAAGCCGTTCGGCCTGGAGAACACGATCACCGCCGGCATCGTCAGCGCCAAGGGCCGCGAGCTGCCGAGCGAGAACAATCTGGTGCCGTTCATTCAGACCGACGTGCCGATCAATCCCGGCAACTCCGGCGGACCGCTGTTCAACATGAAAGGCGAGGTCGTCGGCATCAATTCGCTCATCTTCAGCCGCACGGGCGGCTTACATGGGGCTCGCCTTCGCGATGCCGATCGACGTGGCGATGAACGCGGTCAAGCAGCTCCAGGACAAGGGCCGCGTGACCCGCGGTCGCATCGGCGTGCAGATCCAGGAGGTGAGCAAGGAGACCGCCGACGCGTTCGGCCTGGCGAAGGCCGGCGGCGCGCTGGTCAACTCGGTCGAGAAGGGCGGACCCGCCGAGAAGGCCGGCATCGAGTCCGGCGACATCATCCTCAAGGCCGACGGCAGGACGGTGAACACGTCGTCCGAGCTGCCGCGCATCATCACGCAGATCAAGCCGGGGACCAAGATCGTCGTTCAGGTCTGGCGCAAGGGCGCGACCAAGGACGTGACCGATCACGGTTGCCGAGCTCAAGGAAGACGAGGCGCCGACAGGTCGCGCGCAGAGCGCGCCGAGCAAGGACAAGGCCAAGCCGAACCGCATGGGCCTGATGCTGTCCGACCTCACCGACGAGCAGAAAGAAGAGCTCGAGATCAAGAACGGCGTGCTCATCGAGGACATCACCGGCAGCGCGCGCGGCAACATCAGGCCGGCGACGTCATCCTCGGCGGTGATCAACAGGGTGCCACCGATCGACGCCAAGAGCGCCGAGCAGGTCAACGCGCTGATCGCCAAGCTCGAGAAGGGCGCCGCGGTGACGTTTCTGCTGCGGCGCGGCGAGCAGCAGTTCTACTCGAGCGTGCAAGGTCGGCAACGGCGAAGAGTGAGCGGAGCGCAGCTGAGCGCGGCTGACGCTGCTGTCCGCGCGCTACTGCCACCTCTGCGACGAGATGCGCGCCGCGGTCGCGCGCTCGCCAGCGGCCGCGAGGTGTCGCGCTCGACGAGATCGATGTCGATCGCCGATCCCGCGCTCGAAGCGCGCTGGGGTGATCGACGTGCCGGTGCTGCTCGCCGGCGAGCGCGAGCTGTGCCATTACCGCGCTCGACCGCGCGGCGCTCGCCGTATCGCGATGGCGCCGCGCTGATCGCCGACGGCGTGTCGCGCGTTGTGACCGAGAGTCGGTATTCGGCTAAAATTCAGTATCTTTCGCTGCAATGCCGCGGCGGCGGCCGATGGGTCGGCCGGCGGTTACCGGGCGGCAAACAGCGCCATTGAGGAGCAACTGGAGAGCAACTGGGCACCGGTGCGGTGCCCTTCGCGTTTCATGCAGAACGTCCGCAACTTCTCGATCATCGCGCACATCGACCACGGCAAGTCGACGCTCGCCGACCGGTTCATCCAGCGCTGCGGCGGCCTGTCCGAGCGCGAGATGGACGAGCAGGTGCTCGACTCGATGGACCTCGAGCGCGAGCGCGGCATCACCATCAAGGCGCAGACTGCGGCGCTGTCAGTACGCGGCGCGCGACGGCCAGACCTACAGCCTCAATCTCGATCGACACGCCGGGCCACGTCGACTTCGCCTACGAGGTGTCGCGCTCGCTCGCCGCGTGCGAGGGCGCGTTGCTGGTCGTCGACGCCTCGCAGGGCGTCGAGGCGCAGACGGTCGCCAACTGCTACACCGCCATCGAGCAGGGCGTCGAGGTCGTGCCGGTGCTCAACAAGATCGACCTGCCTTCGGCCGATCCCGAGCGCGTCATCGCCGAAATCGAGGACATCATCGGCATCGACGCGCAGCGACGCGATCCGCGTCAGCGCCAAGACCGGGCGAGGGCGTGGACGATGTCCTCGAGGCGGTGATCGCGCGCATTCCGCCGCCGAAGGGCGATCCGGCAGCGCCGCTGCAGGCGTTGATCATCGATTCCTGGTTCGACAACTACGTCGGCGTGGTGATGCTGGTGCGGGTCGATGGAGGGGACACTCCGGCCGACAGGACCGCATCCTGCTCATGGCGAGCGGGCGCGGCGTACAACTGCGAGCAGGTCGGCGTGTTCACGCCGAAGGCCGCTGGCGCGCGACGCGCTCGCCGCCGGCGACGTCGGCTTCGTCATCGCCGGCATCAAGGAGCTCAAGGCGGCGCGCGTCGGCGACACCGTGACGCTGGCGGCGCGACCGGCGGCGAGCCGCTGCCCGGCTTCAAGGAAGTCAAGCCGCAGGTGTTCGCCGGACTCTATCCGGTCGAGGCGAACCAGTACGAGGCGCTGCGCGACGCGCTCGAGAAGCTCAAGCTCAACGACGCGTCGCTGCACTACGAGCCCGAGGTCTCGCAGGCGCTCGGTTTCGGCTTCCGCTGCGGCTTCCTCGGCCTGCTGCACATGGACATCGTGCAGGAGCGGCTCGAGCGCGAGTACGACATGGACGCTGGTCACCACCGCCCCGACCGTCGTCTATCAGGTGCTGCTGCGGGACGGCACGGTGCATCGAGATCGAGAATCCGGCCAAGCTGCCGGACCTGTCGCGCGTCGAGGAGATCCGCGAGCCGATCATCACGACGACGATCCTCGTGCCGCAGGATTACGTCGGCCCGGTGCTGACGCTTGTGCACCGAAAAGCGCGGCGTGCAGAAGAACATGCAATACGTCGGCCGGCAGGTCATGCTGACCTACGAGCTGCCGCTGGCCGAGGTGGTCATGGATTTCTTCGACCGGCTGAAGTCGGTGTCGCGCGGCTACGCATCGCTCGACTACGAGTTCAAGGAGTTTCGCGCCGCCGACGTGGTCAAGCTCGACATCCTGATCAACGGCGAGCGCGTCGACGCGCTGTCGGTCATGGTGCACCGGGCGCACGCGCCAGTACCGCGGCCGCGAGGTCGTCGCCAAGATGCGCGAGCTGATCCCGCGGCAGATGTTCGACGTGGCGATCCAGGCGGCGATCGGCGCGCAGATCATCGCCCGCGAGACCGTCAAGGCGTTGCGCAAGAACGTGCTCGCCAAGTGCTACGGCGGCGACGTCACGCGCAAGCGCAAGCTGCTCGAAAAGCAGAAGGCCGGCAAGAAGCGCATGAAGGCGGTCGGCAGCGTCGAGATTCCGCAGGAAGCGTTCCTCGCGATCCTGCAGGTCGGCGAGAAATGAGGGCCTCGCCATAGCCAGCAACTCGATCGATGAACTTCGCCCTCATCCTGTTCGTGCTCACTGTTGCTGACCGGCGTCGATCGCGCTCGCCGACCGGATGGTTCTGCGCCAACGGCGCCGCGCGCGGTGCGCGCCGAGCCGTGGTGGATCGAATATCCGAAGAGCTTCTTTCCGGTGCTGCTGATCGTGTTCCTGCTGCGCTCCTTCGTCGCGGAGCCGTTCAAGATTCCCAGCTCGTCGATGCGGCCCGACGCTCGGAAGTCGGCGACTTCATCCTGGTCAACAAGTTCGCGTACGGCATCCGGCTGCCGATCATCGAGGAAGAAGGTCATCGCCGACCGGTGAATCCGCAGCGCGGCGACGTGATCGTGTTTCGCTACCCGGTCAATCCGTCGCAGGACTTCATCAAGCGCGTCGATCGGGCCTGCCCGGCGATCGAGGTCGTCTACCTGCGACAAGCAGCTGACGGTCAACGGCGGTGCCGTTGCCGCAGAACTCGCGACGGAACGTACGGCTACCTCGAGGGCCTGACGTACGTGACGACCGAGCGGCTGAGCGAGCGTTCGGGCAACCGCGAGTACACCATCGCGGTGAACCCGGCGGCGCAGCCCGTGTATCCGTTGAACGTACGGTCGTTTCCAGGCAAGGAGAACTGCGTTTACAATGATCGCGGCTTCACCTGCAAAGTATCCCCGGGCCAACTATCTGATGATGGGCGACAACCGCGACAACAGCGACGACAGCCGCTACTGGGGCTTCGTGCCCGATGACCACATCCGGGGCAAGGCGTTCTTCATCTGGTTCAACTGGGACGATCTAAGCAGTCTGGCATTCAAGCGTGTCGGCAGCGTCATTCGCTGATGGGAGGAATCATGCGTATCGAATCGGCAATCGGGCCTCACGATCATCGGCTTCCTGTTCGTCGCTGCGGTCGTCGTGACGATTGCCATGATCGGCTTCCGCGTCACGCCGTCGTACATCGAGATACTTCTCGGTCGAAAAGACCTTGCGCCAGACGCTCCAGAATGCGCCGGACGGAGTCACGCTGGCGCCAGTTCCGCAGGGACTTCGACCTGAAGGCGAGCGCGGACTACGTCGAGTCGGTGCGCGGTACGGACGTCGACCTCAGCAGAGAGGGCACCGCGCTCGTCGCAACCGCCGACCTGGACCACGACGCTCCCGCTGATCGGCAATGCGAGCCTGCAGCTCGAATTTCACGCCTCGGCGACCAAGTAGAAGTGACTCTGAGTACTGTCCGCCGGAGTCGCCGTCAAGCTCGGTCACGCGTTTCCGCCGCCCGGAGCTGCTTGCGCCAGGCGCTCACCCATCGTAGCTTCGCTGCCGATCACAACGAACGGCTCGAGTTCATCGGCGACGGCGTGCTGAACTGCGCGATCGCGCTGCTCCTCTACCGGGCGCTTCCGCGAGCTCCCCGAGGGCGATCTGTCGCCGGGCGCGTGCCAACCTGGTGAACCGCGACACCCGCATCGGCTTGCGCGTCGCGCTGGATCTCGGCGCCGAGATCCGCCTCGGCGAGGGTGAGCTGAAGAGCGGCGGCGCGGCCGGCGTATCGATACTGGCGGACGCCATAGGAGGCAGTGCTCGGCGCGATCATGCTCGACGGCGGGTTCGACGCAGCCGTATGCGGCGATCGAGCGGATCTACGCGGCCGAGCTGTCCGCTGCTGATCCCGCAGGGACAGGCAAGGATCCGAAGACGCTGCTGCAGGAGTGGTTGCAAGGGCGACGCCTTCCTGTGCCCGAGTACGCGATCGTTGGCGTGAGCGGCGAGGCGCACCATGCAAACTTTCGAGGTCGTCTGCCGCATCCCGGCGCTCAACATCGCGGCGAGCGGTTCCGGCGCCAGCCGTCGGGCCCGCCGAGCAGGCAGCGGCGCGCGCGCGCCTATGAGCAAGCGGCGCGCGTCTGAGCTGCGCGAACCGGGCGCGTTTCGCCTGCGGCGAAGTAGCGATCGTCGGTCGGCCGAACGTCGGCAAGTCGACGCTGGTCAACGCCCTGGTCGGCGCGCGAGATCAGCATCACGTCAGGCGGTCCGCAGACGACGCGGCATCGGATCCGCGGCATCCTGACGACGACCGCGGCGCAGTTCATCTTCGTCGACACGCCCGGCTTCCAGACCGAGCACCAAAGTCGGCGCTCAACGCGCGCATGAACCGCTCGGTGCGTGAAAGTCTCGCCGATGTCAACGCCGTCGTTCTCGTTGTCGAGCCGCCGGAGCTCAAGCGCGCCGACCGCGACGTCTTGGCGCTGGTGCCGATCGGCGTGCCGATCATCGCCGCGGTGAACAAGGTCGACCGCGTCGCGGACAAGATCGCTCCTCCTGCCGCTGCTGGCCGAGATCGCGCGCGCTGCGAGACTTCGCGGCCATCGTCCCGATCAGCGCCGAGAAGAAGTGGCTGCTCGATGAGCTCATGGCGGAGATCGCGAAGCTTCTGCCCGCCGGGCCGCGCGCTCTACCCGGCGGACGAGATGACCGACCGCGACGAACGTTTCCTCGCCGCCGAGTTCATTCGCGAGAAGATCTTCCGGCGGCTCGGGGAGGAGCTCCCCTACGCCACTACGGTCAAGATCGATAGTTTCGAGGAGGAGGGCAAGTTGCGGCGGATCCACGCGACGGTGCTGCGTGGACAAACCGAGGCATCGGGCGATCCTGGTGGGCGAGGGCGGCAAGCGCATGAAGGAGATCGCCTCCGCCGCCAGGCGCGACATGCGAGCGGCTCTTCGGCGGAAAGGTGTTCCTCGAAATCTGGGTGCGCGTCGAATCGGGCTGGGCCAAGCGACGAGCGCAAGCTGGCGCGGCTGGGATATTGACCGCAATGCGCGCTCAGACGCGAACGTCACGACGATGAACCGGCGTTCGTGCTGCACACGGCTATCCCGTACCGAGAGACGAGCGTCATCGTCGAGGCGCTGACGGCGACGCGCGGGCGCGTCGCGCTGGTGGCGCGCGGTGCGCGCCAGCCGCGATCGGAGCTGCGCGCCGTGTTCGCAGGCGTTCCAGCCGCTCGACGCTCTCCTGGTCCGGGGCGGGCGAGCTCAGGACGCTGGCCGGGGCCGAATGGCGCGGCGGCTTGCCGCTGGTCGCAGGCTCGGCGCTCTTGTGCGGCTTCTATCTGAACGAGCTCCTGCTCCAAGCTCCTTGCCGCGCGAGGATCCGCATCCGCAACTGTTTCGCGACTACGAGTCTGCGCTGACGAAGCTCGCAGGCGGCGCGGAGCAGGCGCCGGTGCTGCGCGGATTCGAGCTGCGCCTGCTCGCCGAGCTCGGTTATGCGCTGCCGCTCACGCACGAGGCGGACACCGGGCGGCCGGTCGATCCGGGAGCGCGGTACTATTACGCGTTCGATCGCGGCCCGCGAACCGCGGTCGCGGAACCGGGACGCCGGTACCCGCAGGTGCGCGGCGCGACGCTGCTCGCGCTGGCGCAGCAGGACTTCAGCGCGCCGGACGCCGCGTGCGGAAGCGAAGCGCCTGATGCGCGAGGTGCTCGACCACTATCTGGAGCGCAGGACGATCGTCAGCCGCCGCGTGGTGCGCGATCTGCAGGCGATCGGCGACGAGGAGACAACGGCGCGGATGAACGCGATGAAGCAGCTGAGCCCGCACGCCATGATCGAGCTCGGCGTCAACATCGACCACGTGGCGACGCTGCGCCAGGCGCGGCGCACCCACGAACCCGATCCCGCTCTGGGCGGCCGTCGAGGCGCACCTGGGCGGCGCCGACGGCATCACGGTGCACCTGCGCGAGGATCGCCGGCACATCCAGGACGAGGACGTGCGGCGCCTGCGCGAGCTCGTGCACATCAAGCTCAACCTCGAGATGGCGGCAACCGACGAGATGGTCGGCGATCGCCTGCGCGCTGAAGCCCGAGATGGCGATGCTCGTCCCGGAAGGACGGGAGGAGATCACCACCGAGGGGCGGTCTCGACGTCGCGGGTCAGGAGGCGCGGCTCAAGACGGTGGTGGGCCGGCTGGCCGGCGCCGGCATCGTGACCAGCGTCTTCATCGACGCGGAAGCACGCCAGGTCGACGCCGCCGCGCGCATCGGAGCGCGCGTCTGCGAAATCCACACCGGTCCGTACGCGCATGCGTTTCACGCCAAAGGGCGGGATGCGGAGAGCGCCGCGGTCGTGACCGAGATCGACAAGATCCGTGCGGCCGGGATCGCGGTGCGGGCGCTCGGGCATGCGATTCAACGCCGGCCACGCGCTCAACTACTTCAACGTGCAGCCGATCGCGGCGCTGCCCGGCGTGCGCGAGCTGCATATCGGGCACGCGATCGTGAGCCGGGCGCTCTTCGTCGGCCTGCGCGAAGCCGTCCGGCAGATGAAATCGCTCATCCGCGAGGCCGCGGAGGCAGCTCCTACGTGAGACAGCTGCCGCGCGGCCCGCTGATGCTCGATGTCGCGGGGCTGGAGCTGACGGCCGAGGATCGCGAGCGCATCGCGCACCCGCTGGTCAGGGCGCGTCATCCTCTTCGCCCGCAACTACGCTTCCGCGCCGCAGCTCAAGGCGTTGACCGCGGCGATACGGGCGCTGCGCGATCCGCCTCCGCTCGTCGGCGTCGATCATGAAGGCGGCCGCGTGCAGCGCTTCCGGGATCCATTCACGCCGATTCCGCCCATGCGCGCGCTGGGCGAGCGCTGGGAGCGCGATGTCGCGACGGCGGCCGACGAGGCAGGCGGTTGGGCGAGACGATCGCCGCGGAGCTCGGCTCGCACGGCGTGGATTTCAGCTTCGCGCCCGTGGCCGACCTCGACTACGGCCGGAGCAGCGTGATCGGCGACCGGGCGTTTCACCGCAACCCCAATGCGGTCGCGCATCTTGCTGCGGCATTCCGTGCCGGGTTGCGCTCGAGGGGCATGGCCGCGGTCGCGAAGCATTTTCCGGGTCACGGCTTCGTCGCCGCCGACTCGCACGCGGAAACGCCCGTCGACGAGCGTCCGCTCGCGACGCTGGAGAAGGACGATCTCGTTCCGTTCGGCGTGCTCGTGCGGCAAGGCGTGGAAGCGGTGATGCCGGCCCACGTCGTCTATCCTGCGGTCGACGCCCGGCCGGCAGGCTATTCGCGCATCTGGCTGCAGGAGATCCTGCGCAGGCGACTCGGCTTCCGCGGACTGATTTTCAGCGACGACCTGTCGATGGCCGGCGCGCGCATTGCCGGCGACATCCTCGCCCGGGCCGAGGCGGCCTACGAGGCGGGCTGCGACATGCTGCTGGTCTGCAACGACCCCGGATCGGCAGGTGCGGTGCTCTCGCGCTGGAAACCCGCGCCGCAGCCGGAACTGGCGCGTCGCACCGCAAGCCTGGCCTACCGCGGCTAGCGCGCCTCCGCTGCTAATACGGGTGCGGCCACCGGCCTGACCTGGCGCGTCAGCTCCTCGGCGACGTGCGCGACGATCGGCCCGAGCTTCCGGATGCGCTCGTCGGCGAGACGCGTCGACGGACCGGCGATCGAGATCGCGCCCAGCGGCTCTGCGTGCTCGTCGTAGACCGCCGCACCGACGCAGCGCGTCGAGCGCGCGTGCTCCTCGTCGTCGAACGAGTAGCCGCGCTGACGGATCACGCGCAGCGCCGCCCACATCGTTTCCGGTCGCGACGATCGTGTTCTCGGTGATGCGCGGCAGCCCGTTCACCTTGAGGATCGCATCGATCTGCGCGTCGGGAAGCGCGGCGAAGATCGCCTTGCCGACCCCCGACGCGTGCAGCGGCACGCGGCTGCCGAGCCTGACCAGCGTGCGCATCATCTCGTGGCATTGAACCTGGGCGATGAACACCGCCTCGGCGCCGTCGAGAATCGCGAGGTTGGCGGTCTCTCCGGCCTGTTCCATCAGCCGGTGCATGTAGGCGTGGCTCTGCGCGACGAAGTCACGGTTGGCGAGAAAGGTCGTGCCGACCGTGAACGCCTGCAGTCCGACGCACCACAGCCCAGGTCGCTCCGGGCTGATAGACGTAGCCCATTCTTTCCAGCGTCGAGCAGGAACCGGTGCGCGGTCGACGGCGGCGAGCTGCACCGCGGTGCGCGAGGTCGGTCAGCGTCGAGACCGCCGTCGCTGCGAGCGAGCGCTTCGAGGATCGACGAGTCCGCGGGTGAGGCTCTGCACCTGGCCGGTCGGCGCGCCGTGCTTGCTCGGCGCGCGGCCGCGGCGCGGCGAGTGGCGTAACGGTGGACATTCAGCGTACGGGACATCGGGGCGGAGAGTGCGCTGCGCAGGCGCGTCACTGCCTCACATCACGTTAGCTTGAGATGCGGCGTCACCGCAAACGTCTCGCCTGCGATGTCGATCTGCGTAGCGCGCGGCGAGGAGCGCTTCATCGCTCGACGCGTCCGCCCGCGCGGGCGTAGCCCATGGCGATCGCGCGGCCGTGCCGGCGGCTGTAGCCCGCGGAGGTCAGCTCGCCGACGTTCCTGCCATCCATGAGGATCGGCTCGCCGCCCCATGCGAAATGCCGCCGGGTCGTCGAAGCGTGAACAGCAGGAGGCGTTTCGCTGCCCTTGCGCCTGCTGCCGCAGCAGCGCGTCGCGGCCGATGAACGGCGCCGGCTTGTCGAGCTTGACCGCGTAGCCCAGGCCCGCTTCCCACGGCGTTTCGTCCGGCCCGAGTTCCGCGCCCCAGGCACGGCGCCCGGCCTCGATGCGCAGCGCATCGATCGTGTAGTAGCCTGCGTCCCTGAGCCCGAAGGCTTCGCCCTGCGCTCCAAAGCGCGTCGTAGAGCGTGAGGCACTGGTCGGTCAGGCACGAGCAGCTCGTAGCCGGGCCGCCGACGTAGCTCATCCGCGCCGCGCGCACGCGCGCGTAGCCGACATCGATCTCCCGGGTCGACGAGAAGGGCATGCCGGCCTTCGACAAGATCGTCCGGCGACAGCCGTCTCAGCAGCGCTTCTGCCTCCGGGCCCATGACCGAGATGACCGAATAGCGCCGAAGTGACGTCGACCAGCGCGGCGAACTCGTCCTCGCCGACGTGCCGTTCGATCCAATCGGCGTCGCGTGTGGCCTGCGCCGAACCGGTGAGGATGAAGAACATGTCCGCCGTAAGGCGCGTGATCGTGAGATCGCTCTCGAAACCGCCGCGTTCGTTCAGCATCGCGGTGTAGACCATCCGGCCGGCCGGGACGTCGACTCTCGTTGGCGCACAGGCGCTGCAGCACCGTGAGCGCGTCGCGACCCTTCAGCACGAACTTGGCGAACGAGGTCTGATCGAAAACGACGACGTCCTCGCGGCACGCGCGCTGCTCCTCGAGCACGTAGGGCAGCCAGCCCGGCGTATCGAGCGTCGGCGGCGGCTCCGCAGTGCCCCGGCGGCAGGAAATAATTGGCGCGCTCCCAGTTGAGCTTAGCTGCCGAAGACCGCGCCCTTGCCCTTCAGACGATCGTAGAGCGGCGAGCGGCGCAGCGGGCGCACGGTGGAGAGCTCCTCGCGCGGCCAACGCATCGCGTAGTGCAGGCCCAGCGTCTCGCCGGTGCGGTCGAACAGGTGCTTGCGATTGGCGTGGAACGGCGCGAAGCGTCGGATGTCGACGTCCCACAGGTCGATGGGCGCCTCGCCGCCGACGATCCATTCGGCGACGAGCTTCCCGGCGCCGCCCGCGTTGGCGATGCCGGCGGAGTTGAACCCCGCGCAGACGAAGAAGCCGCGCAGCTCCGGCGCTTCGCCGAGAATGAAGTTGCCGTCGAGGGTGAAGCTCTCCGGGCCGTTCAGCAGCATCTTCACCGCGGCGGTCTCGAGACAGGGCGTGCGGTGGATCGCGTTCTTCATCAGGATCTCGAAGTGGTCCCAGTCCTCGGGCAGGAGCTGGAACTCGAAGCGATCCGGAATCTGCGGCGACGTTCCAGGGCTTGGCGACCGGCTCGAAGCCGCCCATGACCAGACCGCCGACCTCCTCCTTGTAGTAGATGTAGCCATCGGGATCGCGCATGACCGGCAGGTCGGTGTGCACGCCGGGGATCGGGCCGGGTGACGAGATAGAAATGCTCGGCCGGGAAGAGCGGCACGTTGACGCCCGCCATCGCGCCGAATTCGCGCGCCCATTGGCCGGCGCAGTTCGACGACGATCTCGCAGCGCAGCTCGCCCATCGCCGTCGGCGGCCGCGATAGCGCAGGCCGGCGACCCGGCCACGCTCGACGATGAGCGCGGTCGACCCTGCACGCCCTCGACGATGCGCGCGCCGCGCGTGCGGGCGCCCTTCGCGAGGGACTGCGTGAGATCGGTCGGGTTGGCCTTGCCGTCGCCGGGGATCCACACCGCGCCCGCGAGATCGTCGGTGCGCAGCAGCGGGTAGATGCGCCCGGCCTCGGCCGGAGTGACGAACTCGAAGTCGATGCCGAAGCTCTTCGCGCGCGCCATCTGCCGCTTGAGCAGCTTGAGCCGCTCGGCGTTTTCGCGACGTTGAGGCTGCCGCATCGCTTCCAGCCGGTGGCGAGTCCGGTCTCGGCCTCGAGCGCCGAATACAGCTCGATGCCGTAGCGGCTCATCCGCGTCGCGTTGCGCGTCGCGCGTAACTGGCCGACCAGTCCCGCCGCGTGCCAGGTCGTGCCGCAGGTGAGCTTGCCCTGTTCGAGCAGCACGACGTCGGTGCACGCCCAGCCTGGTCAGATGGTACGCGGCGGATGCGCCGGCGATGCCGCCGCCGACGATGACCACGCGTGCGTCGGGAACAGGGCCGATTTCTCCGCAGTCGTTCCGAAGGAAGCGCTCATTGCGGACCGAGGCAGCCGCGGTCAGCCGAGCTTGAGCGCGGCGATGCCCGCGACGACGCTCGCCGCGCCGGCCAGCCGCGGCAGGCCGAAGCTCTCCCTGAGCCACAGCGAGCCCATGAGGGCGGCAAACAACACCGACGTTTCACGCAGTGCGGCGATCGCCGCGACCGGTGCGCGGGTCATCGCCCACAGCACGATGCCGTAGGCGGCCAGGCTGCACGCGCCTCCGATCAGGCCGCGCGCGCGCTGTCGCGCAGGTAGCGCACGGCATGCCGGCCGCGGCGTGCCACGACCCAGACGAGAAATGGAATGCCTTCGAGGAAGATGAGCCACGAGACATAGCTCGCCGCGTTGCCGGAGTTACGGCTCCGGTGGCGTCGACCAGCGTGTAGAGGGCGATCAGCGCGGCGTTCGCGAACGCCCAGTACGCCGCAGCGGGCGGATGCTTGCGGCGGCCGCCGATGAAGGCAATGCTGACGATGCCGATCGAGATCAGCATGATGCCGAGCGCCGTCGCGAGGCTCGGCAGCTCGCGCAGAAACGCCGCACCGAGCAGCGCGACGATCAGCGGCGCAGTGCCGCGCATCAGGGGATAGGCGAACGACAGGTCGCCGGTGCGGTACGCCTGCGCGAGCGTCAGGTAGTAGCCGAAGTGGATTGCCGCCGAGGTCGCCATGTACGGCCACGCGGCGACGGCTGGCAGCGGGAACGAACGGCACGACGGCAAGACCCCAGAGCGCCGAGCCCGCCACGACCGTCGCGGTGTCGAGCAGCGCGTCGCCGCCCGGCGCGGACTTCAGCAACGCGTTCCAGCTCGCGTGCAGGAGGCCCGCGCCCAGCACCGCCAGCGTGACGCCGAGTGTCAGTTCCACTGCGCCTGCGTGGGAGCACGCATACGTGAGACAAGCCCGACAGGCTCCTATGCCGTGTGGGGTTTGCGTTTCTTCCAGCCGTCTTCCCGCCGGAGTCCTGCCCGGACTCCGCTTCGACGGCTGGCTCGGGCGGTTCCTTGAGGCGCGTCTTGGCCAGAACGCCCGCTTCCTCGAGGATTGGATACGCGATCGAGCAGATGTGCGAGTTGATGCGCTTGAGGTCCGCGATCAGGTCCGAGGTGCAGCGACGAGGTCTCGATGCTTTGCAAGGTGTTGTCTGGTCAGCCGCGAGATGTGCGATTCCGCGTAGGCGCGCTCGAGGTCGCGCAGGAGGACCTTTCCGCAGAGCAGCTGCTGCGCGCTCTTGAGATCGCCGTGCAGGAAGACGCTCATCCCGAGGCCGCAGGTTCGCGAGCACGCGGCCGTGCAGGTCGCAGATCTCCGCGATGCCGGCGTCGGAAAAGCTCCGCCCCTTGTCGATCTTCTTGTCCTCGAGGTCGGTCACGATGCGCTCGATGATGTCGCCGACCTGCTCCATGTTGATCGTGAACGAGACGATGTCGGCCCAGCGCCGGCCCTCCTGCTCCTCCAGCGCCTCGCGGCTGATCTGGGTCAGGTACAGCTTGATGGCGGTATAGAGGTCGTCGACGATGTCGTCCATCTTGCGCAGGCGCTCGGCCAGCGCCCGGTCGTTGGTCTTGAGCACCGTCAGCATGCCGGTCAGCATCTGCTCGATCACGTCGCCGATGCGCATCGCTTCGCGCGCGGCGTTGCCGATCGCGAGCGCGGGCGTGGAGAGCGCGGACGGATCGAGGTAGCGCGGCTTGCCCGGGTCGTCGACGTCGGGCTGCTTCGGCATCAGTCGCGTGGCGACGCGCGCGATGTGCTCGGTGAAGAAGAGGAAGGCGACCGCGATGACGACGTTGAACAGCAGGTGGAAATGCACGACCAGTCGATTCGCGGACGGATCGATCGACGCGAGCAGGCGTCTCCGACTGCTCGAGGAACGGCGCGAAGGCCGCGCATCCGATCAATTTGAAGAGGAAGTTGCCGCAGCGTGACGCGGCGGGCTTCCGGGGACGCGTGCAGCGTGTTCAGCATCGCCAGCACGCCGCTGCCAAGATTGGCGCCGAGCACCAGCGCCAGCGCGACGTGGACGCCGATCACCTTCGCAGCGGCCAGCGCCGCGGTCAGCAGCACGACCGCGAGGCTGGAAGAGGCAGCACCGCGAACAACGCCCCGACCAGCATGTCGAGCACGCACGTCGCCGGTGAGCGACCCGAACAGGACCTGGACCCCGGCGGCCTGCGTCAGCGGCTTGGCCGACAGCATGATCCACTGCAAGGCCATGATGATGAGCCCGAGCCCGATCAGGATGCGTCCGAAGCGGCCCGACCCGGCTGTTCTCGCGTCGCAGGTACAGCACCACGCCGACGAAGATGAGAAACGGCGACAGCCACGACAGGTCGAAGGAGAACACGAGCACCATCAGGCTGGTGCCGACGTCCGCGCCGAGCATGATGGCGAGCGCCGGCGCGGTCGCGATCAAGCCCTGGCCGACGAACGAGGCCACGATCAGGGCGGTCGCGGTGCTGCTCTGGAGCAGGGCGGTCACCGACAGCCCGGCAACGAAGGCCGCGAAACGGTTGGCGATGCTCTTGCGCAGCACGCGCCGCAGGTCGCCGCCGTAGAGGCGCAGGATGTCGGTGCGCACGATATGCGTGCCCCAGACCAGCAGCGCGACTCCAGCGAGAAGGTTGAGCAGGATCTGCATCGCCTAGGCGGCGCCTTCCGCCGCGAGCAGAGCCGCGTCGATGATGTCGAGCGCACGGTCAAGCTCTTCCGGCGCGATGATCAAGGGAGGCGTCAGCGTCACCACGTTGCCCTGGCCGATCTTGAACGACAATCCGTGCGCGAGGCAGTGATACATCACCTGCTCGGCCTCGTGCCTGGCGGGCGCCCGTCGCGGGCGAGCTCGATGGCGAGCAGCAGACCGATACCGCGCACCTCGGCAACCAGCCGATGCCTGCGCTGCAGCGCGTGCATCCGTTCCAGCGCGCGCGCCCCGAGCTTCCGCGACCGGTCGAGCAGGTGCTCGCGCTCGATCACTTCCAGCGTGGCGAGGCCCGCGGCGCAGCCGACGGAGCTCTTCTCGTGCGTGTAATGGCCGAGTGCGCGATCGGCGGCGATGTCGAATTCGCGGCGGGCGATCAACGCGGCGAGCGGGAAGACGCCGCCTCCGAGCCTTGCCCAGCACGACCATGTCGGGAACGATGCCGTAGTGTTCGAAGGCGAACATGCGCCCGGTGCGGCCAAGGCAGACCGGCACTTCATCGAGGATCAGCAGCGCCCCGTGGCGGTCGCAGGCGTCGCGGACGATGCGGTAGTACTCCGGTGGCGGGATCTGCACGTCGGTCGAGCGGATGGTCTCGATGATCACCGCGCCGATGTCTTCCTCCTTGCCCAGGACGTAGTCGAGGTATTCGGCGCAGCGCAGGTTGCAGGCGCCGGCGCAGCCGTACCCGCAATGGCCGTGGGTCGCAGGGGGCGCGTGCTCGGTGCCGGGCAGCAACGGCCCGATGTTCTTGCGGGAAGATCGACTCGCCGCCGATCGAAATGGCGTCCAGCGACGCGCCGTGGAACGAATCCCACAGCGACAGCGTCTTGTGACGGCCGGTGACCATCCGTGCCAGCTTCAGCGCCATTCCGATCGCCAGCGTGCCGCCGGAGCAAACAGCACCTTGCCCAGCGGATCGGGCGCCAGGGTCGCGAGCTTCGTCGCGAGATCGATCGCGGCGGCGTTGGTGAACCGCCGCGGAGAGAAGGGCAGCGTGTCGAGCGCGCGCTTCACCGCGTCGATCACGTGCGGATGCCGGTAGCCGACCTGGTGGACGCTGTTGCCGTGAAAATCCATGAACCGCCTGCCTTCGACATCCTCGAGCCAGATCCCGTCGCAGGATCTGAGCGCGTCGAGACACGGTGTCGACAGCGACTGGTGCAGGAACGCCGCATTGTCGGCATCGAGCAGCGCGCGCGTCTTCTCGCCGACGTGCCCGGCGTCCCAGGCGTGGCGCAACGGCGAAGATTGACGTCGCCTTCGGCGGCGAGATCGCCGGAGTGCGCGCGCCAATGCTGCGAGGGTGGCAAGGGTTCGTTCATCGCGACAGCGGCATCCTGCGCCTGACAGGGCAGCGAGTGCGTTCGCGCGTAGCCGAGCTGGGCACCGCTTCCGAGGGCATTGTAGCCCAGAGCGTCATCAGCGGCTCTGTCGCGGACCCGCGGCGGCAACGTGGCGGCGCGCGCGCGGCCCGCCGGAAGAGCGAACGAGATGCATGCGCGCGCGGCTGCCGATCACGTGATCGCGCAATGCCCTGCCGGCCGCGGCTGCGTTGCGCGAGGCGATCCGGGCGACGATCTCCCGGTGTTCGCGCGTGAATACCGGCAGCGAGCCGCGCTGTGCCAGCGTCTGTCGGCGGAAGAGCTGCAGTTCGTTGACCAGGCGCCGGTAGATGCTGAGCAGTTTGCCGTTGCCGGCAAACTCGACCAGCCGGTCGTGGAACTGCAGGTTGAGCGCGTGCCAGGCGTCGAGGTCGTTCCTCGCTGCGGCGCGCTCCATGCGCTCGACGATCGCCCTGAGCTCCCGCAGCTGGTCCGCGCTCGCCGATTGCGCCAGTCTGCGGCCGACCCACTCCTCGAGAGCGGCGCGCACCTCGTAGATGTCGTCGGCCTCCTCGATGCTGATCTGGCGCACGAACACGCCGCGGTTCTTCTCCAGGCGCACGAGGCCCGACTCCTCGAGCGCGCGGAATGCCTCGCGCACCGGACCACGCGAGACGCCGAGCAGCTCGGCCACGGCTTCTTCGTTGAGCTTGGCCCCGACGGCGGAGCTCGCCCGCGATGATCATTCGCTCCAGCTCCCTGTGCACCAGCGTCGGCAGCGAGTTGGATCGCACCAGCGCGATCGTTGCGTGCGCCGGGCCGGGCCGAGGACGAGAGCACGTGACGGTGGTCTCGCGCCGGGGGCTACGGCGCTTCGCCGCGCCGGATGCGCTGTTGAATGTCATCGATGCAGGGCATCAGGTCCGCGATGGTGTCGACGACGTAGTGGGCTCCGCACTGGTGCATGCGCGTGTGGGCGCGGTCGCGCCGAGCGGCCTTTTCCCGCTCGGGCAGCGCCTGCCACTCCTCGAGCGGCAGCCCGACCTCGTTGCCGCTGACGGCGAGGCCCACGGTCCACATGCCCGCGTTGAGCCCTTCCTCGACCCCGGGCACGGTGTCACTCCACCTTCACGCAGGCGTGCACGGTGGTGACGTTCAGGTTGATGGCGTTCTGCAGGCACATGTAGGGGTAGGGCCTTCCCGCCGGCACGTCCGATGCGCACACCGTGGAATCCGGCTCGTAGCCCTGGCGTTTCGCGTCGTCGCGGTTGATCTTCATCATCTCGGTCAGGTAGCCGGTGGTCGACCCGATCCTGATGCCGCGCCCGCGCAGCTCCGCGACCGCGTCGAGCGCGCCCGGGATGAGCTTCGAGTATTGCGACAGGCACCCGAGCTGAAGAGGGACAAAGTCGGCGAACATGGCATCTACGTCGTCTTCGCTCGGCGGGCGGCCGTGGACTTCCTGCCAGCGGCTGCGCACGCCGCATCCAGCTCGGAGATCTTGCGGATGTGCACCTTCTTGTGCGCCCCCATCGGCACGCGCGCCTCGGCAAGGGTGATCGGCACTTTCTTCCGCTTGTAGACTTCCACGAAGACGACGGCGGGCGCCATGCAGCCGAAGTCCATCGTGGTGCCGGCCCAGTCGAGCAGCACCGCTTCGATCGGACCGCGGTAGCTGCGCTGGTATGAAAAAGGTCATGACGAGATCTCCTCTTGCATCGGGGTTGGGTGATGTTGGCGGCGAATCCGGGCAAATCAAATCCGGCAGGGGCCGGTCTGTGCAGATTGTAGACAATATACAAGATGGACGCCTGAAGGTCAAGGCGAGTGACCGGGTTGGGTCCTGATGGGCAGCGTATTTCAGGTGGGCGCTGCGGGCTCAGCGCCGCTCGTCATCACGCGAGTCACGCGGCACGAGGGAAAATGCGCATTTGCCTGCCGGTGACGGCGGGCGTAGCATGCACCGGTTGTCAGACCCAACGGGGAGGGATCAGCAAATGAAACGCGCAGCAGGTGGATGGCGGCGGAGCGTCGCAGCGTCGGTTGTCGGCATGGGGTTGTTGTGGGGGAGGAACGGCAGGCGGCGCAGAAGACCGAGCTCCTGGTGTACACCGCGCTCGAAACCGATCAGATCAAGGCCTACGAAACGGCCTTCTATGCGGCGGTTCCCGACGTCGACGATCAAGATGGGTCCGCGATTCGACGGGCATCATCACGGCGAAGCTGCTCGCCGAGAAAGCGAATCCGCAGGCCGACATGGTCGTCGGGACCTCGGCGTCGAGCCTCGCGGTGTTCGCCAACGATGGAATGCTGCAGGGCTACGCGCCGAGGGACTGGACAAGATCCAGCCGCAGTATCGCGATCCGAAGAATCCACCGCGAGTGGGTCGGGATGGACGTCTACGGTGCCGCGGTCTGCTTCAACACGGTCGAGGCGCGCCAAGCAGAACCTGCCGAAGCCCGAATCGTGGAAGGACCTCACCAAGCCGGTCTACAAGGGCAGGATCGTGATGCCGAACCCGGCGTCCTCGGGCACGGGCTTCCTCGACGTCGCCGGCTGGCTGCAGATGTGGGGCGAGGCCGACGGCTGGAAGTTCATGGATGCGCTGCACGAGAACATCGCGCAGTACACGCACTCGGGCTCGCAGCCGTGCCGCATCGCGGCTCGGGCGAGATTCCCGATCGGCATCTCGTTCGAATACCGTGCCGTGACGACCAAGAAGTCGGGCGCGCCGATCGACATCATCTTCCCGAGCGAAGGTCTGGGCTGGGACCTCGAAGCCTCCGGCATCATGAAGACCACGAAGAAGGTCGAAGCGGCGCAGAAGCTGATGGACTGGCTCGCCACGCACGGAGGCGATGGAGCTGTTCGCCAAGAACTTCGCGGTGGTCGCCATCCCGGGCATCGCCAAGCCGCTCGACTTCGTTCCGGCCGACTACGAGAAGCGCCTGGTCAAGAACGATTTCGCGTGGGCGGCGAAGAACCGCGACAAGATCCTCGCGGAGTGGACCAAGCGCTACGACGGCGAAGTCCGAGCCGAAGTAAAGCGAGCGTCCGCAGCGACCGCATCCGCTTCCCGGTTCCGACGAGCATCACCGCCGGCGTCGCAAGCGCTTCGGCAAGTTCACCGCGCTGTCGCGACGTCGCGCCTCGCAGTCGAGCCGGGCGAGCTCGTGACTGCTTCCTCGGCCCGTCGGGCTGCGGCAAGACGACGCTGCTGCGCATCATCGCCGGGCTGGAAACGCAGGACGCGGGGACGATCGTCCAGGGCGGGCGCGACATCTCGCGGCTGCCGCCGATGCAAGCGCGACTACGGCATCGTGTTCCAGTCCGTATGCGCTGTTCCCGAACCTCACGGTCTTCGCCAACGTCGCCTACGGGCTCGGTCAACCGGCGCAGGGCCGACGGCGCAGATCAAGCGCGCGCGTCGCCGAGCTGCTGAAGCTGGTCGGCTTGCCCGACAGCGGACGCAAGTATCCGGCGCAGCTTCCGGCGGCCAGCAGCAGCGCATCGCGCTGGCGCGCGCGCTCGCGACCTCGCCCGGCTGCTGCTGCTCGACGAGCCGCTGTCGGCGCTCGATGCGCATCGATGCGCGTGCGCCTGCGCGGCGAGATCCGCGCGCTGCAGCAGCGGCTCGGCGTGACGACGATCATGGTGACGCACGACCAGGAAGAGGCGCTGTCGATGGCCGACCGGATCGTGGTGATGAACCAGGGCGTGATCGAGCAGGTCGGCACGCCGCAGCGAGATCTATCGCGAGCCGGCGACGCCGTTCGTCGCCGACTTCGTCGGCAAGGTCAACGTGCTCTCCGCGGTCGCCGAAGGCGCGCCGGCATTCCGGCGTCGGCGACCTGGTGCTCGACTGGCGTCGATCGGCAGCGAGACGCTGCCGGGCACCGGGGCTGCAGCCTCTACCTCCGGCCCGAGGACGTGCTCCGTCGTCGACGGCGCGGTCGCAGATCGGTCAACGCCGCGCCGGCAAGGTGATCGAAGGTCGAGTTCCTCGGCGCGTTCTGCCTCGTGACCGTAACGCTTGCCGGCGCCGAGGAGCCAGCCGCTCGTGCCTGAACCTGTCGCGTACGCATGGCGACGAGTTGCATCCTGGCCGGGCGAGCGCGCTGCCGAGTGCGGGCTGCCGCCAGATGCGCCTGTCGGGTCTTCGCGAGGACAGCGTGAGCTCGATCGCCGCATCTCTGCCCGTCGCTCCACGGCGCGCGCGTCTGAAGCCGCTGCGCACTGGCACGGACCGCGTCGGCGCAACGCTCTGCCTGCTCGCCGTCTGCCTCGCGCTTGCCGTGTTCCTGCTGGCGCCGCTGGCGATGATCCTGGCCAAGAGCGCGTGCAGGACCGCGCGCTCGTGGGGCTCCGCGCTTTCCGCGAGTCACCACTTCCAGACACCCGCCCTGCGCCTGCGCTGCGATCTGAACACAGCGTCTGGGTGTCGGCGCTGCGTCACGCGCGATCACGATGCCGCTCGCGTTCACCTTCGCCTACGCGCGCTCACGCGCAGCTGCATGCCGTTGCAAGGCGCTGCTTCGCAACGCTCGCGCTGGTGCCGATCCTGGCGCCCGTCGCTGCTGGCGGCGATCTCGTTCATCTTCGTGGTTCGGCAACCAGGGCGCTGCTCAAGGCTGCCTCAGCGGCCGATCAGGTCTACGGTCCGACCCGGCATCTATCATCGATGCGTGTTCGCGACCTTCCCGCACGCGCTGATGATCGTGCTCACGGCGCTCTTGCTCACGGACGGGCGGCTCTACGAAGCGGCCGACTCGCTGGGCACTCCCGCGCTGCGCAAATTCCTCACCATCACGGTTGCCGGGCGCTGACGTACGGCCTCATCAGCGCGGCGATGGTCAGCTTCATCGTACACGGTGAGCGACTGAAGTCAGCAATGCGTGG
>ERZ1370068.7562-contig-6473_pt1 | contig 31111 bp, 36 predicted proteins | sample MGYA00561227_ERZ1370068 | MGnify/ENA primary metagenome ERZ1370068 (study PRJEB38410, sample SAMEA6850437) | metagenome | study: Metagenomic assessment of the ecological functions of the soil: analysis of the soil microbiota associated with the...
CGTCGGAGACAATGCCGCACTTCGACGGCTTGGTTCGGCCATAATCCCCACCGTGAACTCCGAGCCCGCGAGCAGGCGTCTGATCGGTCGGCGGCTCCTGCGACAGGAAGACCCCAGGCTCGTCACCGGCCGGGGCGCGTACGTGACGGACCTGGCGCTGCCCGGTACGCTGCACATGGCGGTGCTGCGCAGCCCTCACGCTCACGCGCTGCATCGCGCGCGTCGATGTCGACCGCGCGCGTCGGGTGCCCGGTGTCGTTGCCGTCTTCACCGCCGCCGACATTCGCGATATTGGCCCGCTGCCAGTGCTCGCGCACCCGCCGGGCCAGCGTCAGACCGGCTTCCCCGTGCTGCCCGCAGATCGCGCGCGCTACGTCGGGCAGCCGCTCGCCGCCGTCGTGGCCGAGACTCGGTACGCCGCCCAGGACGGCGTCGACGCGCTCGAGGTGACGTACGAGCCGATCCCGGTCGTCGCGGACGTCGCGCAGGCCACCGCGCCTGGCGCGCCGAAGCTCTACGACGACTGGCCGGACAACGTGGTCGTCTCACGGGAGATCGGCAGCGGCGATCCCGACGCCGTATTCGCGACGGCGCCGACGGTCGTGGAGGCGCGCTTCACGATGCCGCGGCAGACGGCGGCGCCGATGGAAGGGCGTGCCACCTGCGCCCGCTTCGACCGCGACACCGGCGAGCTGACGGTGTGGGCGTCGAGCCAGGCGCCGCACCTCTTCCGCACGGTGCTCGCCGGGGTGCTGCGCCTCGACGAGGAGCGCATCCGCGTGATCGTCCCCGACGTGGGCGGCGGATTCGGCGTGAAGCTCCACTACTACCCGGAGGACGTGCTGGTGGCGGTGGCCGCGATGCGGCTCGGCCGGCCGGTGAAGTGGGTGGAGACGCGCGCCGAGCACTTCGCGGCCACCGTGCACGCGCGCGAGCAGCGCGTGCATGCGCGGGCGGCGTTCGACGCGCAGGGGCACGCTGCTGGCGCTCCGGGCGCACGTGCAGGGCGACGTCGGCGCGCACCTGCACACCAAGGGCGCCGGGCCGATCTTCCTCGGCGGCGTCGTGCTGCCGAACGTCTACGCCGTCCGTCATTTCAGGGCGAAGCTGGAGGCCGTCGTGACCAACAAGGTGCCGTTCGGCGCGTACCGCGCCTTCGGCATGCAGCAGGCGGCGTTCGTGACCGAGCGCTTGATGGACATGGCGGCCGCGCGCCTCGGGATCGACCCCGTCGAGATCCGGCGCCGCAACTACGTGGCGCCGACGGCGTTCCCTATCGCAGCGCCGCCAACCTCGTCTACGACAGCGGCGACTACGTCCAGCGCGCTCGACGAGGCGCTGCGCATCGCCGACTATCAGCGGGCTGCGCGCGATGCAGGCGCGGGCGCGAGCGGAAGGCCGGCTCGTCGGCATCGGCGTCGCGAACTATGTCGAGGTGACCGGCATGGGACCGTCGAAGCTGATGGCTGCGATGGGCAACCGGCAGGGCGGCTACGAGAGCGCGACCGTTCGCCTCGAGCCGTCGGGGCGCGTCACCGTCGCGACCGGCATCATCGAGCTCGGCCAGGGCATCCGCTCGGCGCTCGCGCAGGTCGCGGCCGACGTGCTGTCGGTGCCGCTACGATCGCGTCGGCGTCGTGCTCGGCGACACCGCGCGCACGCCGTATTCGTGCTACGGCACCGCGGACAGCCGCGGCTCGGTCACCGGCGGCGCCGCGGTGCTCCAGGCCACGCGCGCGCTCAGGGAGAAGCTCGTGCGGGTGGCGGCGCATCTGCTCGAGGCCGACGAGGGCAGACCTGGAGGTCGTCGACGGTCAGTGTCGCGTGCGCGGCGCGCCGGGCGCGGCCTCTCGTTCGCGGCGCTCGCCCAGGAGTCGCTGCGCGGCCAGAGCCTGCCCGACGGGATCGAGCCCGAGCTCCAGGCGCGGTTCACCTACAACCCGGAGAACTGGACGTTCCCCTACGGGGTGCACGTCGCCGCGGTCGAGGTCGCGCGCGACACCGGCATGGTCCGTGTGCTCGGCTACTGGGTCGCGCACGATTGCGGCACGATGCTGAACCCGATGCTGGTGGACGGGCAGCTCCACGGCGGCCTTGCCCAGGGCATCGGCGCGCGCGCTGAGCGAGGAGCTCCGCTACGACGCTGCGGGCCAGCTCCTGTCGCGCACCTTCATGGACTACGCGATCCCAACGGCGGAGACGATGCCGCCGATCGACGATCGGTCACGTCGAAACGCCGTCGCCGCACACGCCTGGCGGGATGAAAGGCATGGCCGAGGGCGGCACGATCGGCGCGCCCGGCGACGATCGCGAACGCCGTCGCCGACGCGCTGGCGGCCGCCGGCGTCGACGCGACCGCGGTCGCCGCCTACCCGCTCACCGCGCCGAAGGTCTTCGCGCTCCTCCAGGCCGCCTCGCGACTGGGTTAGACTGTCTAGGCGCTCAGGCTGCCTGCGGCCGCGCAATCCGAGTGCGTGGAGGTAGACCGATGCCGAAGATCAAGCACATCGCCCTATCGACCCAGGACGTCGAGAAGACCGCGAAGTTCTACGTCGAGACGTTCGGCATGAAGCAAGTCGGCAAGATAGACGATCCCGGGACGCGCGGCGTCTTCCTCACCGACGGCGACATCAATCTCGCCATCCTCAATTTCAAGAACGACACGGCGGCCGGTATCGAGCGCGGCAAGAGCTTCTCCGGCATCCACCACATCGGCTTTCAGGTCGAGAACCTCGAGGCGATCGCCGAGCGGCTCACCGCCGCCGGGTCGCGCCGCCGTCACGACGTCGAGCAGGCGCTCGGCGTCGTGCCGGGCACCGAGGGCAACGTCGAGGTGAAGTGGACTGGGCCCGACGGCATCATGCTCGACGTGTCGAAGACGGGCTGGCTCGGCACGCCCACGTTCGGTCACTAGCTACGCCCTGGCGCAGCTCAGCCCGCCACCCGCGGCTTGATCTCGTCCGCGATCAGGTCGATGGTCTCCAGGATCGCGGGAAACGTCGAGTACGAGACCTCGAGCGCGACGTGGCCGCAGCCGAGGGCCTGGAAGCCGCGGAGCTCCTCGGCGATCTGCTTCGCCGAGCCGTTGAGCGTGTGGCGCCCGCGGATGAGCGCCATGTCGACCGCCGCGCGGTGGACACCGTCGATCAGGATCGGAATGCGGAGCGAGAAGTAGGGAGCATCCCTCGCGTCCGGTCTCCTTCCAGAGGCGTCGCACCGTGTCGGCCCCCTGGCGGAACGCGTCGTGGTTCGTCGAGCTGGCGTGCCAGCCGTCGCCCAGGCGCGCCACCCGGCGGAACGCGCCCTCGCTGCTCCCGCCGATGTAGAGCGGGGGCCGCGGCTTCTGGAGCGGCATCGGCGACATGACGACGTCCTGCACGCGGTGGCGCTTCGTCTGGATCTTGGGATGCTCCTGCGTCCAGAGGGTGCGCAGCAGCTCGAGCGCCTCGTCGCTCCGGCTCGCGCGCTCCTTGAACGGCACGCCGAGCGCGTCGAACTCGCCCTCGAGCCAGCCGATGGCCGCGCCGACGATCAGCCGGCCGCCCGACAGGACGTCGACGCTCGCCAGGAGCTTCGCCACCGGGATCGGCGAGCGGTACGGCAGGATGACCACGCTGGTGCCGAGCGCGACCCGGTTCGTCACGCCGGCGAGCCACGGCAGGACCGCGAGCGGATCCAGCATGTCCTCCCGGTAGATCACGTTGGCCTGCTCCGGCACGATCACGTGATCGGTCACCCACACCGAGTCCAGTCCGCGATCCTCCGCGCGGCGCGCGACCTCGAGCATGCGTCCGACCTCGATCGGACGGCCGTAGTGCGGCAGGCAGATTCCGAGCTTCATGCGATCCTCCCGACGCCGATTTTCCCGACGGCGGGCAGGGTATACTCGTTCGCGCCTCACGGCAACTCTCGACCCCGCGGAGGAGCACGCGATGGCAGGTCTGACTTCGACGCGACTTTCTCCTGACGACCGCGGCCGCTTCCGGCGCCGCCGCTGGCGTCGCTCGATGCGCTGACCGGCGCTCGGCGCCGACGCGCCCAAGAAGGGCGGCACGCTTCGGGTCGGCTTCTACATCGAGGCGGCCACGATGGACCCGCACCTCTCGGGCAGCAAGATCGACCGGCAGGTCTACCACAACATCTACGAGCCGCTGGTGACGCTCGACGTCAAGCTCGGCATCAAGCCCGGCCTGGCCGAGTCGTGGCAGCAGCCGGATCCGAAGACCGTCGTCTTCAAGCTGCGGCGGGGCGTGAAGTTCCACGACGGCACCGACTTCAACGCCGAGGCGGCGCAGCTTCAACTTCAACCGGATGAAGACGGAGCCGAAGTCGGTCCGCAAGGGCGAGGTCGCCAGCATCGACTCGGTCGACGTGGTGGACGCCTACACGATCAAGCTCAACCTGCAAGCGGCCCGACGCCGCGCTGCTGGCCACGCTGACCGATCGCGCCGGCATGATGGTCTCGCCCAAGGTCGTCCAGGAGCGCGGCGCCGAGCTCGAGCGCAACGCCAAGGGCGCCGGCACCGGCCCCTTCGAGTTCGTCGAGTGGGTGAAGGACGACCACCTCCTCGATCAAGCGCAACGAGAGCTACTGGAACAAGCAGGGCGGCCCGTACCTCGATCGCATCCGCTACCGCCCGATCCCCGACGACACCGTCAAGCTGCAGAGCCTGCAGACCGGCGAGATCGACGTGATGGACTACGTGCAGCCGCGCGACGTGGCGGCGGTGAAGGCCGACAAGCAACGTCGTCGTGGTCGACGTGCCGTCGCTGGCCGACTTCGCGCTACCAGCTCAACCACGACGCGGCCGCCCTTCAGACGCAAGGCGCTGCGCCAGGCGGTCGCCTACGCGCTCGACCTCGAGCAGATCGTCAAGGGCGTGTGGCTCAACGTCGGCGTGCCGGCCAACGGGCCGATCCCGCCGACGAGCTGGGCGTACGACCGGAGCATCCCGCCGATCAAGCGCGATCTGGCCCGCGCGAAGGCCAAGCTGGCCGAGGGCGGCCAGCCCAACGGCTTCACGTTCACGATGACGACCAACAACATCCCGATCAACGTCCAGGAAGCCGAGGTGATCCAGGCCCAGCTCCGCGAGGCCGGCATCACCATGAAGATCAAGCTGGTCGACTCCGCCACGCTCATCTCGCCGACGGCAACGGCAAGAACTTCGAGATGATCAGCTACCAGTGGAGCGGCCGCCCGGACCCCGACGGCAACACGTACCAGTTCTACAAGACCACGCAGGGCACGTCGCTCAACTGGTCCGGGCATCTCGAATCCGCAGATCGACGCCGCTGCTCGACCGGACGCGCGAGGTGTCGAGCCAGGCCGAGCGCAAGAAGCTCTTCAGCGAGCTGACGCGGCTCCTCCAGGACGAGCTGCCGATGGTGTTCATCGTCCATCCGATCGAGCCGCAAGGCCTTCAGCCCGCGCGTGCAGGGCTACGAGCCGATCCCCGACGGGATGATGCGCTTCAAGGACGTGCTGGCTGCGGTAGGGCGCGCGGCGTGCGATCGCGCGCGTGATGGGCCGTCTCGTCCTGCGCCGGCTGGCGCGCGACGGTCCCGGTCTTGCTGCTCGTCACGGCCGGGGTGTTCCTGCTGCTCCACCTCACGCCCGGCGATCCGATCGACGTCATGATGGCGGAGTCGGTCGACGCCACGGTGAAGGAGACACCTCCGGCGCGAGCTCGGGCTCGACCGGCCGCTCTACGTCCAGTACGCGGCCTGGATGGGGCGGCTCGCTGCAGGGCGACCTCGGCCGCTCGATCCGCAACGGCGAGCCCGTCATCGAGAACGTCAGCCGCCGTCTGCGCCCGAGCCTCGAGCTCGCCGTTCTTCGCCATGACGATCTCGCGTGCGTCGTCGCGTTCCCGGTCGGCATCGTCGTCCGCGATCCGCCGCAACACGGCGGTCGACCGCGTCGGCGCGACGTTCGCGCTGTTCGGCATCTGCATGCCGAACTTCCTGCTCGCCCTGCTGCTGATCTTCTTCTTCGGCGTGACGCTGCGCTGGCTGCCGATCTCCGGCTACACGGATCCGCTCGAGGAGCCGTGGAACGGCCTGCGCTCGCTGGCGCTGCCGGCCGATCACGCTCGGGCTGGCCCTGGCCGCCGTGGTCACGCGCACCCTGCGCTCGAGCCTGCTCGAGGCGCTGGCCGAGGACTACGTCCGCACCGCCCGCGCCAAGGGGCTCTCGGAGTGGCGGGTCATCTGCGGCCACGTGCTCAAGAACGCGCTGATCCCGGTCGTCACCGTGCTCGGGCTGCAGCTCGGCACGCTGATCGGCGGCGCGGTCATCACCGAATACGTCTTCGCGCTGCCCGGCGTCGGGCCGCCTCGTGGTCGACGCGGTCTTCGCGCGCGACTACCCGCTCGTGCAGGGCGTCGTGCTGCTGATCGCCGTCGGCTTCATCGTGAGCAACCTGGTCGTCGACCTGCTCTATGGCTGGATCGATCCCCGGATCCGATCTCGCTGAGCGCGCGGCCGGGCCGCGCGCGGCCGCGCCGCCGGTCGCGCGACGCGGCGCTGGACGGTGCTGCGGCGCGCGGCGCGCGCGCGGCTGGCGCCGTTCGGCGCCGGCGGTCATGCTGCTGGCGGTGCTGGTCGCCCTCGCGGCGCCGCTGCGTCGCGCCGCTACGACCCGCTCACGCAGAATCTCGGCAACACGCTGGCCCGGCCGGGCCGGGCGCATCTCCTCGGCACCGACAACGTCGGGCGCGACGTGCTCTCGCGCGTGATCTGGGGCACGCGCGTCTCCCTGCTGGCGGGTCTCGTCTCCGTCGCGCTCGCGGTGGTGGCCGGCAGCCTGCTCGGCCTGCTCGCCGGCTACTGCGGGGGCCGCGTCGACGGGCTCGTGATGCGCGCTGATGGACGCGGTGCTGTCGTTCCCGCCGCTGGTGCTGGCCCTGGCGCTCGGCGCGGTGCTCGGCGCCGGCCTCGGCGGCGTGCTCGTGGCGCTCGGCGTCGTCTACACGCCGACGTTCGCGCGGCTCATGCGCGGCCAGGTGCTCGACGATCACCGCGCGCGACTACGTCGGACGCGGCGCGGGCGCTGGGCGCGCTCCGGCTGGCGCATCGCGTGCCGCCACGTGGTGCCGAACGCGATCAGCGCCGATCATCGTGCAGGCCTCGCTGAGCGTGGCCTTCGCCATCCTCGCCGAGGCCTCGCTCTCGTTCCTCGGGCTCGGCATCCAGCCGCCGCAGGCGTCCTGGGGCAGCATGATCAACGCCGGGCCGCGGCTACCTGCAGCAGGCGCCGTGGATCGTGTTCGGGCCGGGCGCGGCCCTGTTCGTCACGGTGGTGGGATTGAACTTCGTGGGCGACGCCGTGCGCGACGCCCTGGATCCGAGGACGCGGAGAGCGAGCCGAGGGTCGAGCGCTAGCGCGCGAGGTCGGCGTTGCGCGGCTCGACGAGCCGCACCGCGACCGAGACCGGACGCGCTCGGCGCCGTCGGCGTGGCCGTCGTGGCAGCGCCAGGCCAGGCGCGCCTTCGCGTAGCCGACGCGCGGCAGCACTTCGTGCGCCGGTGAGGGCCAGGCCCCAGATGATCGTGATTACCGCTAGCACGTGCGCCCAGCCGATCCGGCCCTTCCACGAGACCGCGCGCGCCCCAGAGGCCGGCTACGACGACGAGCGAGACCGCGCCCAGGTAGAGAAGCAGCCACTAGCCGCAGGCGCTTTCGTACGGCCACGTCCGGCAGGGCGGCGCCGAGGAGCACGCCGAGGACTCACGCAGCCCCAGACGGTTCCCGCGTCGCACCGGCCGCACCGATCCGGATGCTCGAAAGCGGCCGCGCGCCCGCCGCTCGACGGCCGCTCGGACACGAACGACCGGTCGATCGACCGATCGTTGGGCCGCAGCTTCTTGAGGAGCGAATTGACGACCGCCGAGTCCTCGATAGCTGGCTGCCGTCGGAATCGTGACCTGATCTTGCCAACTCTGCACCTCCGAGCACGTCTGCGCCTTGGACGCTCTTCGGCCGTTATGGCGCAGGCACTTCAGAACGCAAAGCGGCTGCCAACTGTGAAGTACGAAATCTCGCGGCTTTCGACGCACCGGGACCACCGTCCGAGGCTGCCACTGTGGCACGTGAGTCCCGGAACGACGGGACGGAGCGCGGCGGAGGTTAGCGAGCGAGCAGGGCGAAGAGGCGTGCGGGCGTCACCGGGACCTCGCGGATGACGTCACGCCGAGGTCGGCGACCGCGTCCTCGACCGCGTTGGCGATGGCCGCGGCGCCGGGGATCGCGCCGCTCTCGCCCACGCCCTTGATGCCGAGCGGATTGATCGTCGACGGGTGCTCGTCGAGCGCGACCGCGAGCGGCGGGAGCTGGTCGGCCTTCGGGATCGCGTAGTCCATGAGGCTCGCCGGTCAGGAGCTGACCGGCGCCGTCGTAGACGACCTCCTCCATGAGCCCGGCGCCGATGCCCTGCGCGGCGCCGCCCTGAAGCTGGGCCTCGACGATCGTCGGATTGATGGCGCGGCCCGGATCGTGGACGATCGGCGTACGCGAGCAGTCGGATCTCGCACGTCTCCACGTCCACCTCGACCGCGGCGGCCTGGGTGCCGAAGGCCCACGTGACGGTGTCGGGATAGAAGTAGGTGCACGCGTGCAGACCCGGCTCGCCGGTCGCCTTGAGCGCCTTCGACTTCACGGCGGCGTGCGCGACGCGGCCGAGGCTCGACGGCGCGCTCGGGCATGCCCGACGACGTGCACGCGGCTCCGCTCGATGCGCACGTCCTCGGGCGCGCACTCGAGCAGCTCGGCGGCGACCTACGCGGCGCGCGCCGCGCACCTCGCGCGCGGTCTGCGCGACCGCAGGCCCGGAGTTGGCGGCGACGCGGCTGCCGCCGGTGCCCATGCCGTACGGGAACAGCGCCGTGTCGCCGGCGCACGACGTGGACGTCCTCGCAGGCGGCGCCGAGCTCCGCGGCGCGCGATCTGGGCCAGCGTCGTCGCGTGGCCCTGGCCCTGCGCGGTCACGCCGATGTGCACGTAGACCTTGCCGCTCGGATCGACGCGCACCGTGGCGCCCTCGTACGGGCCCGAGCCCGGTGCCCTGCGCGTAGCAGCGCGAGGCCCACGCCGATGCGGCGCGCGGTCGCCGCGCTGCGCGACTCTGGCGGCGCCGCCACTCGTCGTAGTCGCAGGAGCGCGAGCGCGCGCTCGAAGCGCCGCCGGGAAATCGCCGGGATCGTAGGTGATCGCCACGCCGTCCTTGTAGGTGAGCCCGGGGCGGTAGGGCATCTCGGCCGGGCTGCACGAAGTTGCGGCCGGCGGATCTCGGCCGGGTCGAGGCCGAGCCGCGCGCGCGCCGATGTCCATGAGGCGCTCCATGACGAACACGGCCTCGGGCCGCCCGGCGGCGCGATAGGCCGCGTTCAGCGTCTTGGTGGTCACCACGCTCGTGCCGACGTTGCGGTAGTGCGGCACGCGGTAGGGGCCGGGCAGGTGGTTGACGGTGTTCGCGGTGAGGCCCGTCGCCCTGCAGCGGATAGGCGCCGACGTCGGCCAGGAACGCGGCGTCGACGGCGACGATGACGCCGTCGCGCGTGAACCCGATGCGCGCGCCGTGCGCCTGCTCGCGGTCGTGGCCCATGCACGCGAGGTTCTCGCGGCGGTTCTCGACCCACTTCACCGGCCGGCCGAGCCGGTGCGCGCCGCCGGCGCCAGGACGTCTCCTCGGGATAGATCGGCGCCCTTCGGGCCCGAAGCCGCCGCCCGACGTCGGGGACGACGCACGCGGACGTCCTCGACCGGGCAGCCCGAGCGCGCGCCGCGACGACGTCGCGCAGCGTGTACGGGCTCTGCGTGGACGACGACACGACGAGCGCGCCGCCGACTCGCGATCGCGGTACGCGAGCACGCCGCGCGTCTCGATGGGCGCGGCGCTGAGCCGCGGATGCCGGAGCGCGCTCGCGGACGACCAGATGCGCCCGCGCCATCGCCGACTCCGCGTCGCCGACCGCGCCGCGGGCCACGATCGGCGGTGTTGTCGGGCCAGCCCTCGTGCAGCCGGCTGTCGCCGACGCGAGCGCCGCTTCGGCCGTCGCCAGCGGCGGCAGCGGCGCGTACTCGACGGTCACCGCGTCGAGCGCGTCGGCGAGCTGGGACGGGCTCGTCCGCCACCACGACGGCCACCGGCTCGCCGACGTGGCGGACCACGTCCCTGGCCAGAACGGGCTGGGCCCACGGGCGTCCCTTCTGCGAGCCGCCGTAGGCGGTCGGCACGTTATGGCGCGATCGCGCCGAGATCCGAGGCGCTCCAGGCGAGGGCGACGCCGGGAAGGCGGCGCGCGCCGCGTCCGGTGGCCACGGAGACGAGCCGCGCATGGGCCTCGGTGCTCCGGACGACGCCGAGATGCAGGAGCCCGTCGCGCGCGAGGTCGTCGAGGAAACGCCCGCTACCCGTCAGGAGCCGCTCGTCCCCCTTGCGTCGCGGCGAGGCACCGATCATCTCGAGGGGGAATCTATCACGCCTGCGGAAGATCCTCTTCGGTAGACTCTCGAGTGATGCGCGCGGGCGACCGTCGCTGGACGGCCTGGCTGCAGATGGCGGTGCTGGTGCCGGCCAACCTGATCGGCGCCATCGTGTCGTTCACGTACTTCACCTTCGTCGACCACGCTCGCGCCCGCGCAGCCCGGCGATCTCGCGGGCTCCGTCGTGTTCTTCCTCGCCGGCTTCGCCGTCCTGGCCGGACTCGTCTCGATCTCGGCCGATCGGTGGTCGCGGGTCCTCGATCCCGCCGACGGCCGCTGGCCGACCTCGACGGAAGCCCGGCGCCGGGCGCTACTGCTTCCGTACGCGCTCGCCGGCATCGTCTTCTGCGCCTGGGCGCTCGCCGGCCTGCTGTTCGGGGGTGATCCGGCCGCTCATGATCGGCGCCTTCACGACGGAGCGCGCCGATCCGGTTCATCTTCGGCAACACGTTCATCGCCGGCGGCGGCGACGACGGCGCTCACGTTCCTCCTGGCCGAGCACCTCTGGCGCAAGGAGCTGCCGAGGTATTTTCCCGAGGGCGATCTGAGCGCCGTCCAGGGGTGATCCGGCTGCGCGTGCGAACGCGACTCCTGGTCATCCTGCTCCTGGTGGGCGTGCTGCCGCTCTCGGTCCTCGGCGTGATGGCGTACCGGCGCGCCGAGTCGCTGCCGGGCCTGGATCCGGCCGCCGCCGCCCAGGTCATGGGGAGCTTGCTCGTCGCGATCGGCTTCATCGCGGTCGTGCGGCAGCGTGGCCGCGATCGGGCTGGCGCTGGTCGCGGCCGCCAGCGTGGCGACACCGCTTCGCGAGATCCAGGGCGCGATGCGCGAGGTCGAGAGCGGCAACCTCGACGCCCGCTGCCGCGGTCGTGAGCAACGACGAGATCGGCGCGGCGGCGGAGGGCTTCAACCGCATGGTCGGCGGGCTCCGGGAGCGCGAGTTCCTGAAGGAGACGTTCGGCAAGTACGTGAGCCGCGAGGTTCGCGACGAGATCCTGGCCGGACGCATCTCGCTCGAGGGGCAGGCCCGGGAGGTGACGATCCTCTTCGCGGATCTGCGCGACTTCACGCCGTGGGTGGAATCGACGAGCCCCGCGCGAGGTCGTGCGCGACCTCAACGAGTACTTCACGGAGATGGATGGCGCCATCCGGGAGCACCGCGGGCTCGTGCTGCAGTTCATCGGCGACGAGATCGAGGCGGCGTTCGGCGCGCCGGTCGCGTATCCGGCGCACGCGCGAGATGGCGGTGCGGGCCGCGCTCGACATGCGCCGCCGCCTGGCGGCGTGGAACGCGGCGCGCGAGCGGGCGGGCAAGATCCCGCTCCGCCACGGCATCGGGATCCACACCGGATCCGTGCTCGCCGGCAACATCGGCAGCGCCGAGCGGCACTCCTACGCCCTGGTCGGCGATCCGGTCAACCTGGCCTCGCGCATCCAGAGCCTCACCAAGGAATTCGGCTCCGACATCCTCGTCAGCGCGCGACACTCGCCGTCAGCTCGACTCCCGCTTCGACCTCGTCCAGCTCCCGGCCGTCCGCGTCAAAGGCAAGTCGCTGGAGGTCGAGGTCTTATCGGCTCACCTGATCCTTCGCTGACGCCGGGCGCGGGGTGGCGGGCGAGGGGTGCGTGGGGTCCGAACGGACCACGCGGCACGCGTTCGCTTCCCCTTTGCGGCTGGGCTCCATCCCGGCGCGATGCGCCCGCCGCCGCTTCACGGGAACGGGTCCTTATCGACCCCCACGCACCCCTCGCCCGCCACGCTCCCACGCCCGGTTCCGCAGGCTCCATGCCCGCGGATCAGCTCCTCGATCCAGTCTGCGGCGTGGCGTGACGGGCGATCAGCGCGCGTCCGCGGCCCGGCAGGGTTGTCGGGCGGTCGCGGGCGGGGCGTGGGGAGGGTCGACGAGACCCGTTCCTCCGAGGCGGCGTCGGGCGCTTCAGCGGGTGATGGAGCCCAGCCGCGAAGGAGAAGCGCACGCGTGCCGCGTGGTCGCGCGACCCCTCCCCGACTCCGCCCGCGACCGCCCGGCTACCGCCGTGAGCGGTCGACGAGGGCGTTGAGGCGAGTGCTCTCGTGGACTCGGAGATCGAGGAACCAGAACGCGGCGCCTTCGTGGATCGACGCGAACGACGAGCGAGACGACGTCGATCGGCGGACCGCCGTCGGGCGGCGCGAACTCGATCTTGACCGCCTGGCCGGGACGGAGGCGCTGATTCACGCGCACCTTCATGCCCGTCGACGAGAGCTCGGTGCACGTCCCGTCCAGCGCGCCTTTCGAGGCGGTGATGCGCACGCCGAGCTTGACGGCAGCGCGCGCCGCTGGTCGCCGCTCCACCTGGCGCTGGCCCACCTGCTGGCGCGCCATGGCGAAGGGCTTGAGATACGTCAGGACCTGCCCCAGGCGCTCGAGCGTGACGGGCTTGCGGATGAAGTCGAGGGCACCGAGCTTCAGGCACGCGCGCGCCTCGATTTCTGTCGCGACGCCCGAGACGACGATCACCGGCACCTCGGAGTCGCGGACGGTCGAGAGGCTGAGGAACTCCACGCCGCTCATGCCCGGGAGCCTGACGTCGAGCAGGATCGTGTCCGGCCGGGTGGCGGCCAGCGCTTCGAGCGCCCCTTCCGCGCTGCCCGCGACGGTCGGCTGGTAGCCGAGCTCGCCGATGAAGTCACGGAAGATCTCGGCCAGGCGCTCGTCGTCCTCGACGATCAGGACGCGCAGGGCGCTCACCATTCGATCGCTCCCCAGAAGACGGGCTCCGGGGTCAGGCGAACGCCGAATCGCTGCTCGACGGCCGACTGCAAACGCCGGGCGAAGAGCACGACGTCCTTCGCGCGCGCGTTGTCGTGGGCGACGACGGCCAGGGAATGGCGGGTCGAGAGGCCGACCGGCCCGTCGGTCAGGCCGCGGGCGAAACCCGGCGCGCTCGATCAGCCACGCGGCGGAGAGCTTCACGCGGCCGTCGGGCAAGGTCCAGCGCGGCATCGCCGGATCGCCGGCGCGCGCCTCGACGGCGGCGAGGGCGTCGCCGGCGACGATCGGAGTTCGTGAAGAACGAGCCGCAGCTCCGGCGGTTCTCGTCGTGGGGATCGAGCACCATGGACTTCGAGCGGCGAATGGCGAGCACGCTGGCGCGGACGTCGGCGAGCGTCGGCCTCGCGATGCCGCGCGGCGCCAGGGCCTTTTCGACGTCGGCGTAGCGGACGGTCGCCGGCCCGTCGGGCCGCAGCCGGTAGCTCACCGACAGCACCACGTGCCGACCGGGTTCGCCGCTCCGGAACAGGCTGTCGCGATAGCCGAAGCGGCACGCGCGGTTGGCGAAGGCCACGATGCGGCCGGTGGACGTGTCGAGGACGCGCACACTGCTCACGCTGTCGCTGACTTCCTGGCCGTATGCGCCGACGTTCTGCATCGGGGTGGCGCCGACCAGGCCGGGGATCCCGCTCAGGCATTCGAGCCCGGCCCAGCCGCGCTCGACGCTCTGCCGCACCAGCTCGTCCCAGGGCTCGCCGGCCGCCGCCGTCAGCTCGGCCGCGCCGTCCACCAGGCGTGTGCTGACGCCCCGAACGGCGATCTTCACCACGAGGGCGTCGACCCCTCTCGTCGGCGACGACGAGGTTCGAGCCGCCGCCGAGCACCCGGAGCGGCACCCGTCGAGTTCGGGCCCACTCGTGCGCCGCGAGCACCGCCGCCTCGCGTCGCGCGCCTCCACGAAGTAGCGCGCGGGTCCGCCGACACCCATCGTGCAGTGGTCGGCGAGGCGAGACGTACTCGAGCGGCATCATACCCTGAGCATAGCGCGGTTGATGCCGGGCACCAGCAAGTGTCGGCGCCCCTTGACTCGTTCGCGCGGATGCAGGACGATCCCTACCGCGAGGGAGGACGCGATGGCCTATTCGAGAGACTCGAAATCAGCCGCTGTGCGCGCCCAGCTCGATCACCCCGTCATCGACGGCGACGGCCACTGGCTCGAGCCCGTGCCGATCTTCCTCGACTACCTCCGCGAGGCCGCGGGCAGGTCGGTCGCCGAACGGTTCGTGCAGAAGGCCACCGAGCACATCGACCGCGGCTGGTACGACATGACGCCGGCCGAGCGGCTGGATCGGCGCCCCACGCGCCCGACGTGGTGGGGCGAGCCGGCCTCCACCCTCGACCGCGCGACCGCGATGATCCCGCGGCTCTTCTACGAGCGGCTCGACGATTTCGGGATCGACTTCGCGATGCTCTACACCACGCTCGGCCTCTTCCACATCGGCAATCCCGACGAGGAGTTGCGCCGGGCCATCGCGCGTGCCGTCAATCGGATGAACGCCGAGATGTTCAGACCCTACGCGCATCGCATCGCGCCCGCCGCGGTCGTGCCCATGCATACGCCGGACGAGGCCATCGAAGAAGCGACCTACGCGGTGCGCGAGCTCGGCCTGAAGGTGATCATGATCGCCAACCACGTGCGGCGGCCGGTTCCGGCCTTCGCCCGTCAGGCCGCCGATGCGACGCAGGTGCGCCAGTTCGTCGACTCGCTGGCGTACGAGAGCGCCTACGACTACGACCCGTTCTGGGCCCGGTGCGTCGAGCTGAAGGTGGCGGTGACCGCGCACTCCGGCAGCATGGGCTGGATGGGCCGCGAGTCGGTCAACAGCTTCACCTTCAACCACATCGGCCACTTCGCCGCGGCGAGCCACGCGTTCGCCAAGGCTTTGATCCTGGGCGGCGTGGTCCACCGGTTCCCCGCGCTCCGCTTCGCGATGCTCGAGGGCGGGGTGGGCTGGGCGTGCAACCTCGTGACCGACCTCGTCGGGCACTGGGAGAAGCGCAGCGGCCGCGCGATGGAAGCCCACGTGAGGCCGAGCAACCTCGACCAGCCGGCGATGAAGGACTTCTTCACCCGCTGGGGCGGCGGCGTCTACGAGGCCAAGCTGGACGAGCTCATGAGCTGTCTCAGCCTGGTGCCCCCGTTCAAGACGCTCGAGGAGATGACCGAGCGCGAGTACCGCGGAGAGATCGACGACTTCGCGGCGGCCCACGTCGGCTCGGCCGCCGAGCTGCGCCGCCAGTTCGCCGAGCGCTTCTATTTCGGCTGCGAGGCCGACGATCCGACGACAGCCTGGGCGTTCGACCGGCGCGGCCATCACCGCCTGAACCCGATCTTCAGCTCCGACGTCGGCCACTTCGACGTCACGGACATGACCGAAGTGCTGGAAGAGGCTCACGAGCTGGTGGAGCACGGGCTGATCACCACCGACGATTTCCGGGAGTTCGTCTTCACGAACGCGGCGCGCCTGCACACCGCCCTGAACCCCGACTTCTTCAAGGGCACGGTCGTGGAGGACGCGGTCGCGAAGGAGCTGGCGCGCTGATCGATCGCGTCCGCAGCTGGATCGACGAGGCCCGGTGCGTGGTGGCGCTCACGGGCGCCGGCATCTCGACGGACTCCGGCATTCCCGACTTCCGGGGGCCGCAGGGCGTCTGGACGAAGAATCCCGAAGCCGAGAAGCAGTCGACGCTGCAGAACTACGTCGCCGATCCCGAGGTCCGCAAGCGGGCGTGGCAGAGCCGGCTCCACTCGCCGGCGTGGCACGCGCAGCCCAACGACGGGCATCGCGCCTTCGTGACTCTCGAGCGCCGGGACCGGCTCGACACCCTGATCACGCAGAACATCGACGGGCTCCACGTGAAGGCGGGGTTGTCGCCGTCGCGCGTGATCGAGATTCACGGCACCATGCACGAGGTCGTCTGCCTCGCCTGCGGTGAGCGCGCGGCCATGGAGCGGGCGCTGGCGCGCGTGCGCGCCGGCGAGGAGGATCCGCCGTGCCGGAGCTGCGGCGGCATCCTCAAGTCGGCCACGATCTCGTTCGGGCAGGGCCTCGTGCAGGATGACCTCTTCCGCGCCCAGCGGGCGGCCGCGAGCTGCGACCTGATGCTGGCGGTCGGCAGCAAGCTCTCGGTGTACCCGGTCGCCGGCGTGGTGCCGGTCGCCAAGCGGGCGGGCGCGCGCGTCGTCATCCTCAACGCCGAGCCGACGGAGATGGACGAGCTCGCCGACGTGGTGCGTGCGCGGCTCGATCTCGACGATCCTGCCGCAGATGGTGGAGAGCGCCGCGTGCCGGTAACCCGGTTCGAGGTGAGGCTCCGGCGGCCGCTCGCGGCCGGCGCGCCGTTCGGCGACGTCGGGCCGTACGAGGAGCTGAAGGGGACGCTCCACTTCGCGATCGACCCCAAGCACGCGGCGAACGAGCGCATCGCGGACGTGGCGCTGGCGCCGCGCGACCATGCGGGCCGCGTCGAGTTCGAGTCGGACGTGTCGATCCTGCTGCCCCTCGATCGCGCCCGGGGCAACGGTCGCGTCGTGCTCGACGTCGTCAACCGCGGAAACACCGTTGCGGTCCCCAACTTCAATCGCGCCACGCGCCCCGCGTTTCGCCCGGGATCGGATCCCGATCCGCCTGTCGACCCGGGCGACGGATTCCTCATGCGGCGCGGCTACGCGGTGATCTCGTGCGGCTGGCAGATCGACCTTCCGGAGGTGCCGGGGCTCCTGGGCCTGCGCGGTCCCGAGGCGGTCGACGCCGCGGGCAATCGTCTGAGGGCGCGTCTACACGCAGCTCCAGACTCCGGCGCCCGGCCACCCACTTGCTCCTGTCCGACCGCGGGCCACCGGCCGTACGCCGCCGCCGATCTGGACGAGCGCGACGCGATCCTGACCGTGCGCGACCAGCCCGACGGCGAAGCGACGACGATCGCGCGTCAGCGGTGGAGCTTCGCCCGCATCGACGCCGGCGGCATGGTCGTCCCCGATGCTCGTTACGTCAGGCTCGACGGCGGCTTCGAGAAGGGCCGCCTGTACCAGGTGACCTACACGGCCGTCGGCGCGCCGGTCCTCGGGCTCGGCATCGCCGCGCTCCGCGACGCCGTCGCGTGGCTCAAGCACGGGACCGCGCGCGAGGGCAACCCGGCGCCGGGCCTCGTGCGGCTCGCCTACGCCTACGGACGCTCGCAGACCGGGCGGTTACTGCGGACGCTCGTCTACCACGACCTCAACGTGGACGAGCAGGGACACGAGGCGCTCGACGGCATCATCGCGAACGTGGCCGGCGGTCTCCGCGGCGAGTTCAACCAGCGGTTCGGCCAGAACTCAAGGACCGCCCGCACATGATGGATCAGGGCCACTCGTCGACCGACGGCGAGATCAGCCGCCGGATCGCGGCGCGGGAAGCCCCCTGCGCGTCATCTATACGAACAGCTCCGCCGAGTACCACCGCGGCGACGCCTCGCTCGCCCACACGGACCCCGACGGGCGCGCGACGTGCCGGCCGGGCCGTCGTCGCGCATCTATCACTTCGCGGGCACCGAGCACGGGCTCGGCGTGTGGCCGCCGACCGAGCGGCGCATCGCCGCCGCCGATCCCGCCGAGCCGCTCGAGCACTCGCAGAATCTCAGGAACACGATCGACTACGCGCCGCTGCTGCGCGCCTGCCTCGTGCATCTCGACCGCTGGGTCACCGGCGGCGTCGAGCCTCCGCCGAGCCGGCATCCGCGGCTCGCCGACGGGAGCGCGGTGCCCTTCGACGCCCTGCACGCGGTGTTCGACAAGATCCCCGGCGCCGCCTATCCGCGCCATCACGCGCGCCCGTGCCGCCTGGACTTCGCGACGCTCCCGCCGCGCCCGGGTCCGGCGTGCGGCTCGCTCGTCTCCGCGGTCGACGCCGACGGCAACGAGACCGGCGGGATCGCGCTGCCGGAGGTCGCGGTGCCGCTCGGCACCCATACCGGCTGGACGCTGCGTCATCCCGAGATCGGCGGCGAGGCCCAGCGTCTGGTCTTCGCCGGGGCGACGATTCCGTTCCCGCGCACGCGCTCCGAGCGCGAGGCCTCGGGCGATCCGCGCATGTCGATCGCGGAGCGCTACCGGTCGCGGGACGACTACCTGGAGCGCGTGCGGCGCGCCGCCGTCACCCTGGCGTCCGAGCGCTACATCCTCGACGAGGACGTCGACCTGACCGTCGCGCTGGCCGCGCGGGCCTGGGACTACTGGACCGCCTGAGCCGTCCGGCGCCACGCGAAGCGAGATATTCCCGCTCGCCGAGATTCTGAAGAGGGAATGGCATGGCATTCATCCGGGAGATTCCGCCCGAGGAAGCCTCGGGGCCGGTTCGCGAGGCCTACGATAGCGATCTGAAGACGCTGGGCTACATCGCAAACTACACGAAAGGTGTTCGCGCTCCGGCCAGAGGTGCGCGCCGCCTGGGGCGGCCTGATCAGGGCGGTCCGCTCCACGATGGAGCCGCGACGGTACGAGCTGATCACCCTGGCGGCCGCGTCACAGCTGCGCTGTAGCTACTGAATGCTCGCGCATGGAGCCGTGACGCTCCAGAGCCAGATCTTCACCGGTGCCCAGCTCGAGGCGATCGCGCGGGACTACCGTCAGGCCGGCCTCGCGCCGGCCGAGGTCGCGATGATGGCGTTCGCGGAAAAGGTCGCCGGGCACGCCTACCACCGTGACGTCCGACGACGTCGAAGCGCTGCGGCGTCACGGATTCTCGGATATCGAGGTCCTCGACATCGCCTTCGCGGCCGCCGCGCGCTGCTTCTTCAGCAAGGTCCTCGACGGCGTCGGCGCGGAGCCGGACCAGGCCTTCCTGAACCTCGACGAAGGCGTTCGCCGCGCCCTGGTGGTCGGACGCGCGTTCCGCGCCGCCCCTGAAAGGACACGCTATGGCGATCACACGGAAGAACATCCAGCCCGAGGCGCTCGCCGCGCCGAGCCGCGGCGGCCACACGCTCTACTCCCACGTGGTGACGGTCGAGGGCCGGCGCATGATCTTCGTCGCCGGCCAGCTGGCGCGGGACCGCGCCGGCAACGTCGTCGGCAAGGGCGACATGCGGGCGCAGATCCGCCAGGTCGGCGAGAACATCAAGGCCGCCCTGGCTTCCGCCGGCGCCACCCTCGCCGACGTCGTCAAGAGCAACACGTACGTCACGGACATGGACGAGTACTTCCGTCACGTCGACGTCCGCATGGAGTACCTGGGGCCCGCGATGCCGACGAGCACCACCGTCGAGGTGCGACGCCTCGCCCACCCCGATTTCCTGGTCGAGATCGAGGTGGTCGCGATGACCGGCTAGCCTAGCGGGTCCGGTTGTACTGGTAGTCCTCGCGCTCCCCGTTGCCCACGCGCAGCTCCGGGCGGAGCGGGGGCGCGTGGCGTTCAGCTTGGCGTGCACGTCGAGCGCCGCCTGGTCGGCCCAGCGCTCCAGCAGCGCCAGCCGATCCGGGTTCGCGACGCTCTGGAAGACCTCGAACTGCTCGCAGCCCGGCTCCTTCTGGGCTTCCGCGCAGCGAGCCTTGCAGACCTGCGCCAGCTCGGCGCCCTTGCCCGGGGCCGCGGTGATCGTCACGACGAGTCGGACAGCCATATCGTCCTCCTGTGATGGTTGAGTCGGATTGAGCGGGGTCTAGGGCTGGAGCCGCGTCGAGCGCCAGGCGCCGCCGGTGAAGCCCGCGTCGGTCTGCGTCAGGGCGCGAGTCCAGGCCGCGCGATCGTGGGCGCGCGCCGGCTGGCCGACCCAGAGCTCGACGCGCTCGGCCCACACGCGGTAGCCGCACCAGCGCTTGGGTCGCGGGATCTCGCCCTCGTAGCGCCGGGTCTCCTCCTCGATCTTCGCCAGAAACGCGGCGCGGGACGCGATCGGCCGGCTCTGGTCGCTCGCGGCCGCCACCGCGCGCGCGTCGCGCGGTCGCGAGCGCCAGTAGGCGTCCGCATCCGAGTCGGGCACCAGCGTCACGGGTCCCTCGATGCGCGCCTGGCGCTCGTGGGCGTCCCAGTTGAAGACGAGCGCGGCGCGGGGTTGAGATCGAGCGCCTGGCCCTTCGCGCTCTCGCGGTCGGTGTAGAAGACCACCGAGCCGGCGCGGGCGTCGAAGCCGCGGCAGATCACCATGCGCGCCGACGGGCGCCCGTCGGGCTCGACGGTCGCCAGGGTCATCGCGTGCGCGTTCCGGATCTCGGCGAGCGCGTCCTTCAGCCAGCTCTCGAGGAGCGGCAGCGGATCGTCCGGGAGCTCGACCGGCAGGGCTGGCTTAGGAACGCGCGTCAGTAGCCTTCCTCCAGGAGGGGAAACGCGCTCGTCACGTGCGCCGGACGGACGGGCGTCGCCGCATGGAGATAGGACGGGTTGACGGCGGCGAGCCGATCGACCCCGAGGAGCCCGAGACAGAGCCGGATCTCCTCCTCCAGGAGCTCGAAGACCCGCACGAGACCGGCCTGGCCCGCGGCGGCGAGGCCGCAGCACGTGAGACGTCCCATCCCCACGGCCTGCGCGCCGAGCGCGATCGCCTTCACGACGTCGGTGCCGCGCATGAAGGCGCCGTCCACGATGATCGTCGCGCGCCCGCGAACGGCCTGGACCACCTCGGGCAGGATGTCCATGGTGCCGCGCCCGTGGTCGAGCTGGCGGCCGCCGTGGTTGGAGACGTACACACCCTCGACCCCGTGGTCGCACGCCAGCGCCGCGTCCTCGGCGGTCGCGATGCCCTTCGAGAATGAGCGGGATGTCGTGAAGGTCCTTGAAGCGCTTCACGTGGTCCCAGCTGAGCGCGGCCTGGAACTCGTGGCCGGTCGCGCGCGTGCGCCACGGCTTGACGAACCGCCGCGCCAGATCGCGCTCGCGCCGGCTGTACACGGCGGTGTCGACGGTGAGGCAGAACGCGGCGTAGCCGTTGTCCTTGGCGCGCTTGACGTGGCCGTCCACCCAGGCGTCGTCGCCGCGGACGTAGAGCTGGAAGATGCGGAAGTTGTCAGCCGCCGCGGCCACGGCCTCGAGGCCGGGGTTGCAGACCGAGCTGAGCATCTGCGGCACGTTGAACTCCGCGGAGGCCTTCGCCGCCGTCGCGCCGCCGCCCGCCTCGAAGCTCTCCACGGAGCCGACGGGCGCGATCATGACCGGGATCCGGATCGGCCGTCCGAACAGGCTCGAGGTCGTGTCGATCTTCGACACGTTTCTCAGGACGCGGGGCCGGAACGCGATCGAGTCGAGCGCGATGCGGTTGCGTCGCAGCGTGGTCTCGGTCTCGGTGCCGCCGGACAGGTAGTCCCAGGGGCCCGGCGCCAGGTTCAGCTTCGCGGCGCGGACGATCTCGTGAAGCGTCTGGTACTTCTCCTCGAGGTTCGATGGCACTGACTTTCCTCGCTCAGACGTTGGGGTGGCGCTTGTGCCAGTCGGTGGCCTGCTCGTACGTGTGGCCCACGCGCAGGACGGTCGCTTCCTCGAAGGGCCGCCCGGTGATCTGCATGGAGAGCGGCAGCCCGGATGTCGAGAAGCCGCAGGGCAGCGCGAGGGTGGGCAGGCCGGTCATGTTGAAGGGCCCGGTGTTGCTGCGCGGCGTTTCGTAATTCGGGTCGTAGACCGCGGCGAACGTCGCCGCCGGCTTCGGGCTCGTCGGCGTCACCAGCAGGTCGACCCGGCGCAGCACGTTGGCCATGTCGGCCTGGAGCGTCGAGCGCAGACGCTGCGCCTGAACGTACTCCGAGCTGGTGATGAGGCCACCGGCCTGGATCCGCTCGCGCAGGAACTCGCCGAAGAGCTCGGGGTGCTCACGCAGATCCCGCTCGTGGTAGGCGTACGCCTCGGAGAGCAGGATGACCATGTAGGCCGGCGCCGACTTGATCGACGGGATCTGGACGTCCTGCACGGTGGCGCCGAGCTGCCGCAGGGTCGCCAGCGCCTGCTCGAACGCTTTCTCGACCTCGGCGTCGAGGCCCTCGCAGAAGTACTCGCGCGGCACGCCGATGCGGAGGTTGCGCACGCCCCGGCTGAGCGGCGCGATGTAGTCGCCGACCAGCTCGCGGCTCGACGCCGGGTCGGCCGGATCGTGGCCGGCGAGAGCCTGCAGCAGATACGCGCAGTCCTCGACGGTGCGGGCCATCGGGCCGGTGTGGTCCAGCGTCCACGAGAGCGTCAGGACGCCGGCGCGGCTGCAGCGGCCGTAGGTCGGCTTGAGGCCCGCGATGCCGCAGAACGAGGCGGGGCCGCGGATCGAGCCCCCGTGTCCGAGCCGAGCGCGCCGAAGGCGAGACCGGCCGCCAGCGCGGCGCCCGAGCCGCTCGAGGAGCCGCCGGGCATCCGCTCGAGGTCCCACGGATTCTTGGCCGCCGGGAAGCGGTGGCCGGGGAACTGGATGCCGAAGGCGAACTCGTGGGTGATCAGCTTGCCGAGCATCACCGCGCCGGCTTTCTGGAGGCGCGCCACGCACGTCGAGTCCGCATCCGGCACCCAGTCGGCCAGGAGCGCCGAGCCGCCGGTGGTGACGACGCCGCGGGTCGCGTAGATGTCCTTGTAGCCGACGGGAATGCCGAGCAGCGGGCTCGAGATGTCGCCGCGCGCCAGCGCGGTCTCGGCGGCTTTGGCGTCGGCGAGCGCGCGGTCGGCGGTGACCGTGACGAAGGCGTTGAGCTTCGGGTCCAGGCGCTCGATGCGCTCGATGAGCGCGCTCGTCAGCTCCGACGGGCGAGAGGGTCTTCCGCCGGAAGCGCCCGCCGATATCGCGGATGGTCGCGTAGACCGGCGTCGTCGGTTGCCATGTCAGCCTCCCGGGCGTCGCGAATCGAACGTGACGCTGGGCTCGAGCGTGTTTCACCGCCCGCGAGTCCATCTCGTGGATCGGCCGGAGGGCGTCGGTCAGCAGGCGGCGCACGAGCTCGAGGCGATTCTCGGAAATCTCGATGCGTGCCGCTCTCATGCGGTCGCGGAGCTCATCCAGGGTCATGCCAGTCCTCCCGTGTGGGAGAATACCGCGACCTCGATCCCAACGGGGAGGCGGATTCATGACGCGCGCGTACCGGTTCCTGAGCCCGATCGGGCGCTGCGCGGCACCGTGAGCCAGGCCGCCTATCTGGGATCCCGGATGGAATACTCGATCGACTCGGAGATCGGCCGGTGTTCGTCACGAGCCCCACGGTCGACGCGCCGCTGGCGCCCGGGGCGACGGTCGTCTTGACACTGGCGAGCCACGGCATCACGCTGATCAGGCCATGATCGAAGAGCGCATCGTTCAAGTCCTCGACACTCTCGGCGTGCCGTACGAGCTGATGGAGATCGACCCGGCGTTCGCCGACACCGCGGCGCTGCTGCGAGAAATACGGGCTGCCGCTGGACAGCGCCGGCAACACCATCGTGGTCGCGTCGAAGAAAGAGCCCCGGAAGTTCGGGGCGTGCGTCGTGAAGGCCACCACGCGGCTCGACGTGAACCACTCCGTGCGGGCGCTGCTCGGGGCCACGAAGGTGTCGTTCGCCTCCGCCGACGAGACGAAGGCCCTCACCGGCATGATGATCGGGGGCGTCACCGTGTTCGCGCTGCCGCCCGAGCTGCCGATCTACGTCGACGACAAGCTGATGCAGCGCGAGTGGGTCATCCTCGGCAGCGGCAGCCGGTCGTCGAAGATCAAGATCTCGCCGGAGGTCTTCCGGCGGATTCGGAACGCGACGATCGTTCCGGGACTCAGCGTCGACATCTGACAAGGAGCTCAGCATGGAGCGGGGAAAGAGCGTGGTCACGCCCGAGCGGTTCGCCTCCGGCATGACGTTCGATCAGTACGTGGCGTACGTCGCGACGCCCGGAGAACCTCAAGCGCGAGGGCTCCGGGCGTCCACGGGCCGACATGAGCGGCCACCTGCGCGCGGCCTACGCGGCGGCCCGGCTGCCCGAGTCGCAGATGGCGGCGATCAAGTGGCTGGCGGCTCAGCCGGGCGGCCCCGCCAAGGTCCTCGTCATCTCCGAGGAGTGGTCGTCGGACTGCCGGCGCGACGTCCCGATGCTCGCGCGCCTCGCCGACGCGGGCGGCATGGAGCTCAGGATCTTCCGCCGCGACGGGCAGCAGTTCAGCAAGAGCCACCACCCGACCCTCGCCGAGGCGCCGGACAGCAACGCCGACATCATGGCGGAGTTCCTCAACACGAAGAACGGGCAGACGTGGCAGTCGATTCCGGTCGCCGTCTTCTACACGAAGAACCTCGAGTACCTCTACCACTACACCGAGTACCCGGCGATCTATCACAAGGACCACGTGGTCGGGCAGATCCGAGGCGCCGCGGCCGGGCGAGGGCAAGGACGAGGCCCAGGCGCGGGGCGACCGCGACTTCCGGGGGCTCCAGGAGTCGCCGTTCTTTCAGGTCTGGGCGAGCGCGGGCGTCGACGAGATCCTGAGCGCGCTCCACCGCCGGCTCCTGCTCGGCCCGTCCGCCTGAGCGCTTACTCCGTCAGGATCCAGGCGTTGTGGCGGAAGGGGTCGTAGCGGTCGCCGCGCGCGCAGAAGCCCGCCGTGGCGATGACGCGCTTCATCTCGCCGTCGCTCGTCCGTCGTGACGACAGGAAAAGGTCGAGGTCCTGGAAGGCGACGAGCCCCGCGTCGCGCGCGCCGACAGAGGTTGCGCGCGCGGTTGAAGTAGACGATCGGATCGCAGCCGATGCGCGTGTCCAGCGGCAGCTTGAGATCGCGCCGCGTCGTCGCTGCCGTCGGCCAGGTGCAGATCGGCCCACCCCGCGCAGGTCGCCCGCGCATCGAGCATGTGGAGCGCGTACAGCCGGCCTTCTCCGGTCAGCGTGCGGTCGCCGGGGAACGTGTACGGCACGAGCTGGAGCAGCGAGAACAGCGCCGCGAGCGCGTACACGGGCCCACGGGCGTTGAGGGTCCAGAGCGAGACCAGCACGCCGTCGGGTGGATCCGCCGGCGCGACGAGCCGGCTCAGCGGAAAGATCGCAGGATCGCGAACATCAGTAGCGGGTAGAAGCCCACCACCTGCCACGACAGCGCGTGGAAGACCAGGAACTGGGCGAACGCCGCCCAGAAGATCCAGGCGCGCTTCGCCAGCAGCCCCGAGGCGACGACGAGCTCGAGGACGATCACGTAGGCGCACGCGACCACGACGCCCACGCCCGAGAACGGCCACATCGGCCGGTAGAGCCCCGCGCCCGAGATCCATTCCCAGTTGAGCTTCAGTGTGCCGGCCCAGAAGTAGAAGAGCGTGACCAGGACGCGGAGCCCGTCGCGCTTGGCCGGCACGGACAGATAGGCGAAGGTCGCGAGGAAGCCCATGTAGTGCTGGTTCATCCGCAGGCGATAGTCGAGCAGCATGATGGCGAGCTTGAGCGCGTTCACCAGCACGAGGCTCGCGTAGGCCCACGGCCCGAGCCGACGCGACGCGAACAGGAGGCCGGTGCCGACCGCTAGGGCGAAGTAGGCGCGAAGCGCCAGCGCGACGCCGGCCGGCGACAGGATGCGCAGGGCGCCGCATTCGGGCACCAGCGGCCAGCAGATCGGCTCCGCGCCCGCGCCGACGAAGGCGGCGATCCGCTGATCGACCCAGTAGAGGTAGGTGACGACGTGCAGGAAGGCCATCGCCACGCCGTACCAGCGCAGCGCGCGGTCGCGCTCGATCTCGGCGATCTGCGTGCGGAAGAAGCCGACGACCCCCGCCATCGCGGGAGCCTAGCCTATACTGTGAGGCGGCGCCAGAGTGGCGGAACTGGCAGACGCGCTGGGGCTCGAAGTAGATGAAACTGTCGCCGCCCGTAAGCTGGTTTAGAGTCTCGGAGGACCTTGCGTTCAGTTGCTCGTTGAGTCCCGCGATCTGCTCGGTCTTCTCTCGTAGCGGTCGCGAGATCTCCGCTTGACGAGACGGCGGACCAGAAGACGCCGACGGCCGCGACGATCGCGCCGAACAGCGTGAGAAGAGCCGGGCCGTTCTTCAAGGAGTCGAGCACAGCCCCGATCATCGCCCGCTTCCTTCGGCCCGCGCGGGTCCACGGTGTCGGGGTAGCAGACGTAGGACCCGGTCATCACGGCGTTGGGCGCTGTCTGCATCAAAGCGACCCAGCCCCGCGTTTCTTTGTGGGCGCGCTCGTCGCACTCGCGTTTCGTCTCATACGTGTATTCCGTCAGCGTCCATCGTATAGCGCCGATGAGGTTCAGGCTCGCGTCACGCTGACCGCTCATGTGCCCCCGGGGAGTCCGCACCACTACCCTGCCGGACCGGCTCGCGCACACTTTCTTCTCGTCCATAAAACCGTAAGGACCTGTTTGACGTTCTTGTAAATGGGATGGCCGATCGCATTGTGTCAATGAATGGCTTACAACCGCCTCGGGAGGAATCTAGCGTGAGCCTCAACTGGACAACCGGACCAGCCATATGAACGACGAGATCCTACGCGAGAAAGCACGGCAAGCGATCAGGAGCGGGAAGCTGCCGACGCGAAAGCCGGCGCGTCGATTGGGCGGTCTCGGCAGGGGAGGGGTTTGCGCGGTATGTGGCGAGCGATTGACGCCGACTCAGATGGAGATCGAGATCGAGTTCAACCGACACGGCTCGACGCCAGGACTGGACACGCACCAACTGCATCCGCGGTGCTTCGCGGCTTGGGAGTTCGAAATCCACAGCCGGCTCGACCAGGGTTCGATCTCCTCCAGGGACCCGCGCGATCCGTACCACCTGCCCCCAGGGGCGGCCGCGGTAGAGGCCGATTGAGACGCGACCGTGAGCCGGCGTTTCTCTGACGCGACCGGTCAATGATGTCATGATCCCCGGGCGGTGGCTGCAGGACGACCGCCAGATCAGGACCCGCGCGACCGCGGCACCACCCTCGGCGATTTGCTCTATGTTCGCGGCCAAAGAGCAGAGCCGCGTCCTGGGGCAAGCCTTACAGGTGCTCACGCCAGACGAGCGCCAGGCCATCGAAACCGCCTTCTTCTCCGAGTTGACGTATAGCGAAGCGGCGACACGATTGAATCAACCTCTCGGAACCGTGAAGACGCGAATCCGCTCCGGATTGGGGAAACTCCGACAGGGCTCGCCGGACTTGAAGGGTCTATGAGTGCGAGAATCCGACGACCACAATGAAGACTACCTAGAATCGGTGTTCCTGTACGCCCTGCGGGCGCTTCGTCCGAGCGAACTTCCCGTCGTGGAGGCTCATCTCTCCGCCTGTGCGGAGTGCCGTCAGGAACTGGAGGCGCTTCGTCCGATCATCGGCGCCTTCGTTTCCTGGCCAACTGACGTCCTGCGCCCTTCGACGTCTCTGTGGGAACGCCTTGCGCGGCGAATCGCCGCGGACACCGGCCAGGCTTCGATGGTGCCGGCACCACAACCACGGGCTGAACCGGACTGGGAAGAAGCGGCGCCCGGCCTCTCCTACAAGGTGCTTGCGGCGGATACAGAGAACGACCGTGTCAGCCTGCTCGTCCGGCTCGCGCCGGGAGCCACTATCCGCCTCACCGCCATGGCGGTGTCGAAGAGTTGTATCTGCTTCACGGCGAGCTGATGATCGACGACAAGACACTTTATTCTGGGGATTACAACCGGGCGGAGGTCGGCAGCGCCGATCGGCGTGTCTGGAATGAGACTGGCTGCACGTGCGTTCTGCTCACCTCGACCAGAGACGTGCTTCGCTAAACATGGACGAGAAACGTGCCCGTCGCCTCATCCGGAAGATGCTCCAGAGCGGCCAACTCCCGTATGACGGCGCGTCCAACGTGTCGGGGAGTCCTGCAGCGGGAGAGGTGCGCTGCGTGCAGAGCCGTCATCGCGGACGAACAGCTCGTGATGGAAGGCATGACCAAGAACGGGAACAGGACAGCGCTTGATCCAATTCCATGTTCTCTGCTTCGCGCTGTGGAACGATGAACACGGCGCAAGCCGCGCGAGCAGACTGTATAGAGAACTCTGCTGCTCTCGATTCAACGCCTCCCACGCCGCCCGCTGCGTCGCGTGCCACGGCGTGCGCTCCCATCCGGTGCCGGTCGCGCTCGTCGGCGAATGCTCCATCCCCATCGTGGAGAACGTCGCCGCCAACCCCGGTTCGTCATGGCGTGTCAGAGCTGGAGATCGTAGCCCTGGCACGCCTTCCTTAGTGAAAATCGCGACGGGAGGTGTTCCCACACGCACCCATGCTTATTGGAGTGCCCGCAGAATTCCGTTTAGCGCCCTGCTGATGACAGTTTCAGCGACAGCGTCGACACTGTTAGCCCGGTCAGGTCCAGCGCACGAATCGAGTGGCTCTGTGCGTCGGCAATGTAAAGTCACGCCGTCGGCGAGGGCGAGGCCGGTCGGTTCCTCAAACGAGGCCTCACGGGCCCTGCCGTCGTCCCGCCCGGCCTTGCGAGATCCGGCGATCGTCGTTACCTGATGCGCGCGACGGTCGACGCGTCGGATGACATGGTTGCCCGTATCGGCAACGTAGATGAAGTCGGCATCGGCCGTAATCCCATGAGGAATTCGAAATTGGCTTTCTTCACAGCCGGCGTCTGCCCAGCCCGCTTCGCCTGTGCCGATCAGTGAGTCACTCGGCCTTCGAGGTCCGTGATGACAACGCGATGGTGGCGAGTATCGGCGATTAGTAGGCGGCGCCGTTCGTTAGTCAAAGAAGAGTTGACCAGGGCCCGACAACACGTCGGCATTGACCGTGTCCCCTACTCCCCATTGACGTCCTCCTTGTCTACTACGACTACGACTAGGAGCCCGATCAGCCGCATGCTGCACCTCGGTGGAAGGATGGCTGGGCGGGAGTCGTCAGCGAGCAGAATCTCCAGGAGGCCGCGCGCAAGCTCGCGACGGCCGAGCGCGGCAGATCGCGTGATCGAGTTGGAGGGCCAAAATAGTATTGGGCCCCGAAGTGGCCTCTTTCGTCTGCAAAGTAGCTCGTCTCGCAACTGTGCGTCACTTCAGCGGCGAGTGAACTGGCAGACGCTGGACTTAGGATCCAGAGGGGCGAAAGCCGTGGGGTTCGACCCCCTCACTTATGGCCGATCCCACCACTTACCTCTCATTCACACACACCACAGGCTAACTCCGCTCGTCCTTGCGCACCTGGACTGTGGTGGTGCGGGGGAAAATGGCAGATTTGTGCAGGTCTAAGGTCGACCGTCTCTAACCCGCGTTCCGACGGACCGAATATCCCGCCCATCGTGTTGATGTGGTATCGGTCGAACACCGCGCCGCTGATGGGGCGCTGGCCACCCGTTCGAAGGCACCGGCGTTGACCATGTTCCATTACAGCTGACCGGCGCAGATCGTGGAATAGAAGGTCGTTTCCCGATCTGGGTGCAGGCGTGCCCTCATGCAACGCCGGAAGTCCCGCACCGGTTGGCCGTCCCGATGCTGGAGTAGCAGGTCGCACACGCGGGGCCCTCCTTGCCGGACACCAAGCTGCTTGCCAGCGCCGTTCCAGAATCTGCCCGATGGCGGAGGTCAGCGGGAGGTCCACGGGGCTCCTTGCTCTTGGAAAGTTCCACCGGAGCACACCGTGACCTTCATCAGCCGGCGCTCTGGATCTCGCTCCGCAGCGCGAGCGCCTTCTTGAACTCGACCCTGACCTGAGACCACGCCTCCGCGCTCCAGCGCGTGTGCAGCATCACGCGCAGGACGCGGTTGATGCGGAGCCAGGGTGCCAGAGGCGGGCGTCGACGTCGCGCACGCTAGCCGCCAAACTGACGCACCAGCGCCGACCAGAGCGCGCCCATCTCCCGTAGCGGAGGGAGATCGGAGACCGGCCTCTGCACGGCGGTGTTCACCATGACGAGCTTGCTACGAGGATCGACGTAGATCCGCTGCCCGTGCGCGCCCCAGAGCATGAACGTCCTGCGCTCGCCGGGAAGGATCCACGTCTGGTAGCCGTAGTCCCTCTGTATCGCGTGGCCGTGCCGGGCCACAGATGCGGTTGGTCCAGCGCACGGTGGTTGCCTCCAGAACCCACGCGGCCGGGATGATCTGGCGGCCGCGCCAGTTGCCGTCGTGAGCCAGCAGTAGCCCGAGGCGAGCGTAGTCGCGCAGCACGGCGTTCAGGCAACAGTACGGTGGCCTCCTGGCCCGAGTTGTCGACGAGCCACGTCGCGTCGGCTTCGGCACCGATCGGCTGCCAGATCTTCTGCTGCAGGTACTCGGCGACCGGCCGACCGATTGCGCGCGCCAGCACGAGCCCAAGCACCAGGGTCTCGACCGAGGAGTAGGAGAACTTCGTCCCCGCCGGACGCTCGCGGTCGTTGAACGACGTCACCGCGCCGATGCCGCCTGGGCCCACCCGCATGTACGTGTCGAGGATCAGCTGAACTGGACATCGTGGCTGGCGAAGTCCGGGCGAGAAGCCCTCGTTGAACCGGACACCGGACGACATCTGCAGCAAGTGGCGGAGCGACGTGCGTCCGTACTCGGTGCCGGCGAGCTCGGGCACGTAGGCGGCGGCGAGATCGTCCACCGACCGGATGCGCCCTCGTCGATCGCGATGCCGATGAGCATCGCCGTCACGGTCTTGGCCATCGACCATGAGGTGAAGCGATGCCGGTCCGTGCGGCCGTACTGGTAGCGCTCGACGAGAATCGTGTCACCGCGTGCGATCAGAAGGCCCGTCGTCGGATTGCGCGAGAGGTAGTCATCCAGTGTCAGGTCCGCGCCCCGGAACGTCCAGGTGATGCGCGGCTCAGCGACCCGCACGAGGCGCGAGGGCGTCGGCGCCTTGTGAATGAGCCGGCCCCGGAAGATCTCGTCCAGATGGCTGAAGGAGCCGACTTGCCACCGAGTGCGCCAGAACGTCGCGGGGTTGCCCTTCGGGTAGCCCATGCTCGCACCGAACTCTTCGGCG
>ERZ1370068.8027-contig-691_pt1 | contig 31111 bp, 57 predicted proteins | sample MGYA00561227_ERZ1370068 | MGnify/ENA primary metagenome ERZ1370068 (study PRJEB38410, sample SAMEA6850437) | metagenome | study: Metagenomic assessment of the ecological functions of the soil: analysis of the soil microbiota associated with the...
TCAGTTACGTATTGCTCATGAACTTTGGCAATATGTTCCGCATCCGCCGCACCAACAACTAGTGTCGTCAGGTGTAAGTCTGTTTTAGATGACGTTTCGGAGCGTCAACGCACGAGGTCGTTGGAACGCTCGGGACAACCCGTGAATAACTCCTTCAAACTCCGACTGCCGAACTATGCGTCGCCGTCGCTTTTCGCATTGGGCTCTCGGCGAATTATGGCAATGAGGTTACGACGTTAACAAACTCACGAGTCGATTAGATCGACGCCGCGTTTATCTTTGCGGGGTCGGACTTCGGCCCGGTCGCGCATCGCATCATTGTTAAAGAAGTGTCGCAAACGCCGACGCCACCGCCAATCATCAGTGTCACACATGTGGGCGTCGATGAAAACGAACGCTGACTATTCCGAGTCGGAGGGGATTGCGTGGCGGAGAAAGTGAAAAAGCCACGGGAAGTGGCAACGGCTGACCGCATCCAGCAGTACGAAGGCAAACTCGCTCTGCTCAAAACCTGGGAATCTCTCCGTGCCGAAACTCACTCAAGAGAACGATTACATCATCGCCCTAAAATCCCGGCTTCGGCAGGTCCGCAATTACCTCCTCCGCCGTAAAGACCCAATCGCAAATATATGAACGACGAATCGCGTTGAGCTAACGACTGGGCAACGGCGAGGTTTTCGTTCGGCCGGCGAAGTGGCGTCGCGCGCTCAAATTGCAGAACACGTGTGGGACATCGGATTCAAACCCGATAGAAACGTTGTCGATGTCGTTGTGCGCCGGTTGCGTGCGAAGGGGGACGATCCGTTTGAGACCAAGCTTATCCACACGATTTACGGCGTTGGTTATGTCCTCAAAGCAAACGTTTCTTGCTAACATTGAACTTCACCTTTACCGTAAAAACTATGGCTGAGGTCGCAAACAAATACCCCGAAAACGTAGCAGGAAAATTCTACGTCGACGATCAATGCATCGATCTGCGATTTGTGCCGCGAAACGGCACCCGCCAGTTTCAAACGCAATGACGACGGCGGTCATACCTACGTTTACAAACAACCAGAAACCCCTGAAGAGGAAGCATTCTGCAAAGAAGCGATGGAAGGATGCCCGGTCGAAGCGATTGGCAACGACGGCGCAATCATACTCGCGCCTCTTCCCGCGTAGTTTTTGAAAAAATGGCGGCCCGGCGAATTCTGAAATTCCCGTCGCACTGACCGTCGCAAGGTCGGACAGTATCGTCGTTACAGCTTCCAGTTTCGGGCGCGACAGTATATTTCTGACGAAAGCCCGGCCGTTGCTCGGCGGAACTTCATCGTCAAACAATTCTGATCAACAAAACAACGCAAAACCAACCAAGGACTAATTCAATGAAGGCGAGAACCTTTTCAGGCAAAGTTGCACTCGTGACCGGAGGGACCTCCGGCATCGGCAAGACTACGGCCATCGAATTCGCCCGCGCCGGCGACTCCTATTCGCTGAAGGATTTAAATTCAACGAACGGGACACAGATCAATGGCGATTTCGTCACTGATGCTGAGTTGAAGGATGGTGACACAATCCGATTTGGTTCCGTCATAGCGGTTTTCGCAGGAGCGTACGCAAACCTTGTTCAAGCCACGGGATTAGAAAGTTCTGGACGAGTATTTCGGGCAAAGGCGCACAGCCGATTGCGTTCGCGATGACGTCAGCATCCTTAAACTTGGTGTGAGCCGCAACGGCGATTTCAAAAAAAGCCTTGTGGATGAGGTGCCATTCGGGTATGCACTCGATAAGACAGCCAAGCGAACGTTGGCGCATTGGATATTGATCCACGGAGGTTGGTCGGGGAAATTTTGAGCGGGGCGAGATTGTCCCGCCGGTAGGAAGCATTACCAGTAAGTTGTCGGGAACCTAACTCTGGTAACGCCCGATGCGCGTCATCGTCGCCCGCTCAAATTTCCTTTATACCATCAAAGTGTAAAAACGCAACGCATTGCCCCGAGAGCGTGCTTCGCAGTTGGATTCGTGTTGCATTGCCGCTGCGGCTGGGTGCTTTCATTCGTCACTTCGTTCTACGGAAATGGCGGAACGAAGTTCGCTCAACGACTGCCGGGAGCCAGGAATTAAACGGGGACTAACCCAGCTGGTGAATTCATGAATTAGCGCGGTTCTCACCTGGCGAAACGTTGTCCGATCCTGCCGCCGCAATCGAACCGCGGGTGGGGAAAGAAAATCTGCAAAAATAGCCGCCTCCGGTGCTCTCTTTTGAGAGCGAGCCGCGAATGTTGGCAGACGTGGTCGGACACAGGCGAATTTCAGTGGGATTTGTTCTCACTTCCGTTCTCACTCGGCCATTTTTGGGGCTCGCTTGCGCGTTTTACCATGAAAAGAGGCGGGGCGGGAATCGAACCCGCGAATAGCGGTTTTGCAGACCGCGACCTTACCACTTGGCTACCCCGCCGATTTGTGCGAGAGCGAACAATATCGTTGTAGCGGCGCTTGTATCAAGCGCGCGACCGCAGATCGCATCAACGTATCGTCGCAGCGTAGAAAGCGTGACCGCGAACTTCTCCGATTTCAGCGTTGAACGTTGAGCGTTGAGCGTCTGAACGGTTATCTTGCGTGAACTCTCGATCATCAGAGCTGTTTCACGCGCGCACAGAGAGCGCATACCGGGCGGCGTCAACTCACCAGTCCGCGCATTTCGCAATGTTGGCGGCGAGCCGTTCTTCGTGGCGCGCTCTGAAGGTGCGCGAAGATTTGGGACGTCGACGGAAATGAATACATCGATTACGTCGGCAGTTGGGGACCGGCGATTCTCGGTCATGCGCCGAAAGTCGTTGTGGATGCCGTGCGCGAGGCCGCCACGCGCGGCTTGAGCTTTGGAATTCCAAATCCGCTCGAAGTGGAAATGGCGGAGTTGATCTGCGACTGGATGCCGTCGATCGAGAAAGTGCGGATGGTGAACAGCGGCACGGAAGCGACCATGTCGTGCATTCGCCTCGCGCGCGCGTTCACGCGGACGCGACAAGATCATCAAGTTCGACGGGTGTTACCACGGACATGCCGATGCACTGCTGCGTGAAAGCTGGAAGTGGCGCGCTCACCCATGGCCAGCCCGACAGCGCCGGCGTGCCGCAGGCATTTGTCGATCTCACAATTTCGCTGCCGTTCAACGATGCCGATCTCGTGCGGAAATGCATTTGCTGGAAAACAAAGGGCAAATCGCAGCAGTAATCGTGGAGCCGATCCCGGCAAACGCCGGGCTTTATTTTCCGAACCGACAATTTTCTGTCGGTCTTGCGTGAGGAATGCACGAGCAATGGCGCGCTTCTGATTTTTGACGAAGTGATCACCGGTTTCGCGTCGCGCGCGGCGGCGCGCAGGAAATTTACGGAGTTAAACCTGATCTGACCGCGCTCGGGAAAGTGATTGGCGGCGGATTACCGGTCGGCGCGTTTGGCGGACGCGCCGGAAATCATGGACCAGCTTTCGCCAGATGGTCCGGTTTATCAGGCCGGGACGTTATCCGGCAATCCGCTTGGCGATGGCTGCCGGTCTCGGCGCAACTGCGCGAGCTCGAGCGGATCAACGGCTGGAAATTGCTCGAATGAACTTGGGCGCGCAATTCGAAGCAGCGTTCGCGCGCGAACGTGCCATCACAGACATGCAAAGATCGATGTCACCTTTCACCGGCTCGGGTTCGATGTTTTGTTTGTTCTTTGCCTCGGGCCAATTATCGATCTCGCTAGCGCGCGACGAAGCGATTTGAAAATGTTCGCGCAGATTTTTCCATGCTTGTTTGAAGCGCGGCGTCTATTTCGCGCCATCGCAGTTTGAGACCGGATTCATTTCCGACGGCGCACACGCCGGACGATATCGAGCGCGACAGGCGCAGCAGTTCGCGAAGCGCTGGCGAGCTAGTAGAGGCACACTCGTGCTTCCCAGAGAACTGCCAGTCGCACTGTCGCATCGTCTGTCATGTCTGCGCGAAGCGAAGATCTGCTTGCTGCGTTCCGTAGCTAGGAAGTCTGGGAGGAATCTCTCTAGACTTCGAAGCGCATTAGAATTGAGAGATGTCTCGACTTCGCTCGACATGACAACGACGGCAAACTCACGAATTCGCCCGGCGGCGAAATTCTTTTTCGAGGGCGACAAAAAGTTTTTCGTCAAAGGCGTTACATACGGTCCTTTCAAGCCGGACGCCGAAGGGAACTATCTCGGACGGCCTGAGCAGGTCGATGCCGATCTCGCGCTGATGCGCCAGGCCGGTCTGAATGTTGTGCGGATTTACCATGCGCCGCCGCGCTGGTTTCTGGATCGCTGTGCTGCTGCCGGTATGCGCGTGCTGGTGACGCTTCCCTGGGAAAAACATATCGAGTTCCTGCGCGAAAGATCGACGCGCAAACAAATTGCCGAAAACGTTCGCGCTGCCGTGAAGGCACACGCGGGCCATCCAGCGATCTTTGGTTACCTGGTCGGCAACGAGATTTCCAGCACCATGGCGCGCTGGCTCGGCGCGCGTCGGGTGATTGAATTTGTGGAGGAATTGATTCGGATCGGCCGCGCGATCGATCCGGATGCCCTCTTTTCCTATGCCACCTATCCGCCAACCGAATATCTGCTGCCGCAGAATGCCGATTTTTGTTGTTTCAACGTTTACCTTCACAATCAGCGCGACTTCGAAGGTTATCTGCTGCGGCTGCAAAATCTCACTGGCGAGCATCCGCTTATCCTGGGGAATTCGGCATGGACACCATCCGGCATTCACAGGAGGAACAGGCCGAAATGCTCGGGTGGCACATCGACAGCGTAGTAAAATGCGGTCTTGCTGGAACCATTTTTTTACCTGGACGGACGAATGGTTCACCGGCGGCGAGGAAATTACCGATTGGGCATTTGGGATCGTCACGCGGGAGCGCAAACCGAAGAAGGCGTTCCATACCATGCTGAAGAGAAACTGGGGCCGAAACGATTCCGCTTTGCCTCATCGTCCCTTGCCGAAGGCGCCGTTCGTCTCGGTAATTGTTTGTTCGTACAATGGCGGCCACGACTCTTGCGGCCTGCCTCGATTCGTTAGGTAAACTGAACTATCCCGAGTACGAGGTCATTCTGGTCGATGACGGATCGACCGATGACACAGCCTACATTGCAGCGCAGTTCCCACAGGTGCGCTACATTCATCAGAGCAATCATGGATTGAGCCACGCGCGCAACACCGGCGCCGCCGCTGCCAAGGGTGAAGTGCTCGCCTACACCGATTCCGACTGCATGGCGGATGTGGATTGGCTCTATTATCTGATCGGCACGCTTGTGAGCGGCGATTATGCCGGAGTAGGCGGACCGAATATTACGCCGCCGGCACAAAATTGGATTCAGGCGTGCGTTGCAGCGGCGCCGGGCGGTCCAAGCCATGTTCTGCTTACTGATACAATCGCCGAGCACATTCCCGGCTGTAACATGGCGTTTTATCGGTGGGCGTTTGAAAGCGTGGGCGGCTTCGATCCCGAATACCACAAAGCCGGGGATGACGTCGATTTTTGCTGGCGAATCCAGCAGGCTGGATGGGTCATTGCTTTCAGTCCAACCGCAATCGTCTGGCACTACCGGCGTTTTACTCTTCGCGCTTTCTTGAAACAGCAGGATGGCTACGGCGAAGCGGAATCGCTGCTGCGGTTCAAGCATTTGATTTTTTCGGCCCGACTGGCACTGGCGAAATGGCGCGGCCAGATCTTGACGGGACGCCGCGGTTCAGCTGGTTCGTTAACCGGCCGGTGATCTATCACGGAATTTTCGGTGAAGGATTTTTTCAATCGATTTATCCCACGCCGCAATCAGATGTAGCCGCGTACCTGAGCAGTATTGAATGGTTTGCGCTGACGATTTTCCTGTTTGGGTTGGGAATTTTTCTGCCCGGCATTGCGCATTGTTCCTTACCTCATGCTGGGCGGCACGCTTTGCGTGGCGCTTTCCTATATGGTGCGCGCTTCCATCGAGCCGAAATTCGATACGGTGCGCGCGCGGCTGCTCGTGATGATGCTGGCGTTTGTCCAACCGCTCGTGCGCGGATTTTCTCGTTATTTCACCTGGCTGCGATTTCAAGCGCACACCGGCCAGCGTGATTCGGCGACACGAACATCTGCCGGAACGCAGCCGATTCTGCGGGCAGTCTGAGTCGCCGGGTTTTTTGGAGCGAACAGGGCAGGGACCGCCACTATTTGCTCGGGTGCGATCTTTCGAGTTGCTGGATGAAGAAGGCTGGCGTTATTCCGACTGACAGCGGGTGGAACGAATGGGACATTCAAATCTACGGCAATTTCTGGTGGAGCATCGCGCTGCAGACCGTCACCGAATATCATGGCGGCGGAAAATGTTTGACTCGTGTTCGGCTTCGGAACCGGTTGGTTACCACGACCGATTCATTTTCAAATCTTATTGCAGTAAGTCTGTTGATCTATCGGCAGCTCAACGTTTCTCCACGTGGATCTTTGGTCCATTGTTGCCTCACCTGCTCTTCTGTGTTTCTCTGGACGCGAGCGCGCACTGAAGTCACGAGTGGCGGAGCTTGTCGACCTTCGCAGCCCATCGCGCCGGCCTGCAGCGAGTGAGCGCGCCGAGGTAAAATCGCGCCGTCAAGCAGTCAACGCCGCGAGTTGAGATACCAGCGAAGATCCTGTCGAACGTGGCTCGATGCCGCATCGTAGCCGAGTAGTGCGCGCTACTTGCTGAGGCGCCTCGCACACGTTCGGCGTCAGAACTTCAAACGGACTTTTCCATTTCCGCGTTCGATCCGACCGATTCGTTTTGCTCGTAAGATTGACATTGCGCGGTCTCAGCATCTCGTCCGCGAAACCACCGCCACCATTCCGATGCCCATATTAAAAACCTGATACATCTCCTCGAGGATCGATGTTTCCATTTTGCTCCAAGATTTGGAAGATGCGCGGGACACTGCCAGCTTTTCGTTTCAATTACTGCAGTCACAATTCGCAGGCAAGAATCCGCGGCAGGTTGTCAATGAGACCGCCACCGGTGATATGAGCAAGACCTTTGATTACGCCGCTTGGAATTTTTGCCAGAAGCGGCTGATAATTTTTGTGCACGCGCAGCAACTCTGTGCCGACCGTCTTCGCCAACCCGGGCAGGCGCGAAGTTACTTTGAGCCGCATTTTTCGGAACAGAATTTCTCGTGCCAGCGAGTAGCCGTTGGTATGCAACACCATTCGATTCCAGTCCGAGAATTACGTCGCCGGGACGAATTTTCTGTGCCGTCGATGATATTGCCGCGGTCGACGACGCCAATGATGCAGCCAGCGAGATCGTATTCGCCCTTGCGATACATTCCGGGCATCTGCGCTGTCTCGCCGCCGAGAAGGGCGCAACCCGCAGATCGGCAGGCGCGCGAAAGACCGCGCAGCAATTGTTGGAACACACGAGGTTCGAGTCTTCCGCAGCCGATGTAATCCAGGAAGAAAAGCGGACGCGCGCCCAAGAACTGCGATGTCGTTTACGCAATGGTTAACGAGATCGGCGCCGACGGTGTCATGCTTGTTCAGAGCAAACGCGACTTTCAATTTCGTTCCGACGCCATCAATGCTTGCAACCAGGACCGGCTCGCGCATTCCAGGGAAGCTCGCTCGAAACAAGCCCGCCAAAACCGCCAATCTTACCCAACACCTTGCGGCCCATGCGTTTGCCTAACGAGCGACTGGATGCCGCGCTTCAGTTTATTGCCGAGATCGACATCAACGCCCGCACGAGCGTACGCCTTTTTCTTTTTGTCATGTCGAGCGAAGTCGAGACATCTCTGTTTTTGATCTTAACAGCAAGAGATTTGATTCGCTCACTCCTGTTCGCTCAGCTCTGGCCTTTCCCGTCCATGTCGCGGCTTCCCCTAGCTGCTCCATTCTCGACTCCGCTTCGCTCCGCTCGAAATGACAAGCTACTATTTCAGATCCGCGAACAAGCGTCGGATGCGCTTGCTGATCGGCGAGCGCTTTGGCGCGCTGCTCGCGTTTTTCCATGATGAACTTGTCCAGCGCAGGATCGACGGGCAGGGGATAATCTCCGTTGAAACAGGCCAGGCAAAAGCTATTCAATCGGCTTTCCGGTCGCTCGTACCATGCCTTCCACATCGAGATAACCGAGGCTGTCGACACCGAGGTATTTGCAGATGTCTTCCATCGACATCTGGTTCGCGATCAACTTTTCCGGATCGGGAAAATCGATTCCGTAGTGACAGGCAAACCGATGCGGCGGACAGCTCACGCGCATGTGCACTTCTTTGGCGCCGGCTTCGCGCAAGTTCACCACGCGCGCGCGCGCGGTCGTGCCGCGCACGATCGAATCGTCCACAACCACGACGCGTTTTCCCGGCAACCATTTCCTTGATCAGATTCAGCTTTACCCGCACGTCGAAATCGCGGATGAGCTGACTCGGCTGCAAAAACGTGCGGCCAATGTAGTGATTGCGGACGAAAGCGTGGGCGTACGGAATGTTCAGCTCCTGCGCGAAACCGAGAGCGGCGTAATTTCCCGAGTCCGGCACCGGCACGACGATGTCGGCTTCGACCGGAAACTTTCGCGCCAGTTCGCGTCCCATCTCCATGCGCACCTTGCCGACATTCACGCCGCCGATCATGCTGTCCGGACGCGCGAAATAGACGTATTCGAACATGCAGAACGCCGGCCGCTCGTCCGGAAACGGCCTTTCCGAGCGCAATCCGTTTTCGTCGATGATCAACACTTCGCCAGGTTCAATTTCGCGAATGAACTCCGCATGGATCAGATCAAACGCGCACGTTTCAGATGCCACGATATAAGCGTCGTCGAGTTTGCCGAGCGCAGAGCGGGCGCCAGCCAAACGGATCGCGCACTGCGATCAGCTCGCGTTCGCTCATGATGATCAGCGAGAACGCGCCTTGAATCCGGCGCAACGCCGCCAGACACGTTTCCGCCATTGTCCGAGGGCTGCGCCAGAAGATGCAAAATGATTTCGCTGTCGGCGGTGGTTTGGAAAATCGAACCTCTTCGTTCGAGCTCATCGCGCAGAACATCGGCGTTAATCAAATTGCCGTTGTGCGCAATTGCCATCTGGCCGCGGACACAATCGACCACGAAGGGTTGCGCGTTTTTGATCGTGCTGGTCCCGGTCGTGGAATAACGCGTATGCCCGATCGCGCGTGTCCCTTTCAGTTTCGCCAGTTCTTCCTGTCCAAACACCTGTGACACCAGGCCCATGTCCTTGTGCATGAGAGAAAGTCGTGCCTGGCCCGTTGCTCGTAACGATCCCAGCGCTCTCCTGGCCGCGATGTTGCAAGGCGAACAGACCGTAATAAGTCAGCACCGCCGCGTTCGGGTGGCCGAACACGCCGAAAAGCCCGCACTCGTGCTGCGGCAGCACGGCAGAGTCGGGCGCTTGGTCTGGATCAGTTTTGCCCGCAGGGAGAGATCACACGAAATAATCCACCAAATTGTTTCACATTCAATCGCGGGATTAAAACTTCATCGCCTGCCAAACAATCGCACGCATTGTGCTCTCGACCGGCGCATTGCCGAAACGTTCCGCGATCCGTTTTGCAATCGCGTCGATCAGCGTCCTCAGGATCCACACCACGCTCTGTTGCTTCGGCGCCGACCGGATTGCCGCGCACCAATCCAGTGGCGAATTCTCGCTGAGGCTGCTCCGGCAGGGCTTCGTTTCAGATGAACGATTCAATTCTTTCGAAGCCAGCGTCCCGCAGCAGTTTTCGGATGATCGTAGAATCGTGAAAACCAAACGGGATCTTATAGAATCCTAGGCGGATCGCGATCGAAGAAGGAAGCGATCGTTGCGTGTGCAATTTGGCCAAATGGATTCACCGCGAACTCATCCCACGACGTTGAACAGAAAAACGCCGCCGCTGCGAAGGACGCGATAAGACTCGCGCATGGCGGCAGCTTTGTCTGGAACGAACATCACACCGAACTGGCAAACAGCAGCGTCGAACGAACAATTGGGAAACGGAAGAGCGGATGCGTCTGCCTGTTGCCAGATAACGTTCTCGCCGTTTTAAATTTCGGCTTCGCAAATTCGAACATGTCCAGGTTCAAATCAGTCGCGATAATTTCGATTGTCGCAGGCAAGGCGTCGCGCAATCGACGCGTGACGATTCCCGTGCCACAGGCGATTTCAAGAATCCGTTCGTATTTCTTGCTCTGCCAGCCGCAAGACCAAATCTTCGGCCCACGGTTCGAATATTACGGGACCGAGATAGCGATCGTAATTTTCGGGGATTGCTCCTGGAAAAGAACATTTCGATCGTGCTCCATTCACAAGCTTGGGATGCCTCGGCGGATGAGTCGCTTTCAACGAGCACGACGGATCGAGTTCCACCAATCGTCGTAAAGATCGCGCAATCTGGCCAGGAAAATTCTTCGCCGCCAAGTCGGATGCGAAGTTGGTTGCCGCCGACTTTGCCAAGTTGTTGAAATGGGAACGTCGCGCTCGCGCAACATCGACATCGTGTTGTCGCAGATTTTCCAGGCGCGACGGAAATCACAATCCGCGACTGCGATTCGTTAAACAAGACTGTAGCGGCAGACGCGTCGCCTGTATTTAGAGCGATCTCTGCCCCGAAAAGTTTCTCAGGATTAAAACAACATTCAGCGAGCGCGACCGGCGAGTCCGCCTTCGCTGCAATCGTGCGCGCTCTTCACCAAACCTTCGCGGATCAAATCGCGCAACGGCGTTTGGATTTTAATTTCGTGAGCGCAAGATCGACGCGTGGCGGCGGGCCAAGCTTCAAGCCGTGACAGACTTTGAGATAACGTGAACCACCGAGGCTGTAGCCGAGGGCGCTGACCTCGGCTTCTCCGTTGTGGCAGTCTTTGCCCGCCGCGGTCAGCCCGCGGCTACAGTGCCGGCGATTTCGCCAACCAGAATAATCGCGTCCCCTTCGTTCTTGAACCATTGAGTGGTGATGTGCTCTTCGTTGTCGATCAAACCCACCATCGCCGATGGTCGGCGTCGGATCGACAACACCGGCCGGACTCTCATTATATAAAGAAACATTTCCGCCGGTTACTGGCGTGCCAAACGCGCGGCAGGCTTCGGCGATGCCTTCGACTGCTTCACGCAGCTGCCAGAAGTTCTCCGGCTTATAGGGATTGCCGAAATTCAAGTTATCGGTGACTGCGAGAGGACGCGCACCGGAGCAGGTGAGATTTCGCGCCGCTTCCGCGACGGCGATCTTTCCGCCCTCACGCGGATCCAGCGCGCAATAGAGCGAATTGCAATCAGTAGTCGCAGCCAGGATTTTGTTTGCATAACGCACAAGGAAAACCGCCGCGTCCGAACCGGGCTTCACAAGCGTGCCGGTGCGCACCGTGTGATCATATTGCCGATAAACCCAGTTTTTCGATGCAATGGTCGGATCACGCAATAGTTCGCGCAGCGCTTCGTGATTATCGATCTCGGCGAGATTCGTCAGACTGCGATCATCGATTGTGGCTGCAACAGGTTTCGCTTCGCGTCGAATAAAGCGGTGCTTCTTCGGCCAGCGCCTTCGCCGGAATCTCCGCGGCAATCGCGCCGTTATCGCGCACGCGCATCATGCCGTCGTCGGCGACGCGGCCAATCTCTGACGCATGGCACATCCCATTTCTCGAATACTTGCCCGGACCACGTTTTCCTTGCCGCGCCTGGCGATGATCAGCATCCGTTCCTGCGATTCGCTCAGCAAAATCTCGTACGGCGTCATGCCGGACTCGCGCTTCGGAACTTTGGCGAGATCAATCTCGATGCCGCTTCCGGCGCGGCTGGCGGTTTCGCATGTCGAGCAGGTCAGCCCCGCTGCGCCCATGTCCTGAATCCCGGCGACAGCGTCGCGACTCAAGCAGTTCGAGGCACGCTTCCAGCAAAAGTTTCTCCTTGAACGGATCACCGACTTGCACGGCAGGACGATCTTCGCGCGATTGGTCGGTCAATTCGCGCGAAGCAAACGCTGCGCCGGCAAGACCATCGCGTCCCGTTTCAGCGCCGACATAAAAGACTGGATTGCCAACGCCGCTTGCCGTGCCGCGCGCCAGTTGTTCGTGACGCAATACGCCGAGGCAAAAAACATTTACCAGCGGATTGCCCTCGAAGCTTTCATCGAAATAGATTTCACCGCCAATGGTAGGGATCCCGATGCAATTTCCGTAATGCGCGATTCCGGAGACGACGCCTGTGAACAAGCCGGCGGTTCGCCGCTAATTTCGGATCTCGCCCGCGTGAGGCGGATTCGGATTTCGAAGTTTCACCGTGATTGGTCCAAAGCGCAGCGAGTTCAGGCAAAATTCCGGGCGTGCGCCCATCGTAAAGATATCGCGGATGATTCCGCCGACGCCGGTGGCTGCGCCCTGGAAGGTTCGATCGCGCTCGGATGATTGTGGCTCTCGATCTTGAACGCGATCGCCCAGCCGTCGCCGATATCGACGACACCTGCATTTTCTTCGCCGGCTTTGACCAGAATGTCCGCACCAGTAGTCGGAAATTTCTTCAGTTCTTTCTTCGAATTCTTGTAGGAGCAGTGCTCACTCCACATCACCGAGAAAATTCCGAGCTCGGTGAAATTCGGCTCGCGACCGAGGATTTTCTTGATGCGCTCGAATTCTTCCGGAGTGAGTCCGTGTTGCTTGACGAGTTCTGGGGTGACTGCTGGCTCGGCAGTCGGCGTCTGGCTGGTCATCGACAAATGCAAGGTAACGAATCCGCAAGACCGCTCAATCACTCAAATGAGAATTTTCGTCAAATCGTCACATCCTAGAAGCGTCCGGCACGTCTTCGAACTACGAACATTGGGTGTCAGTATCAACAGAGGAGGCATCCATGATTAAGAAAGCAATTGTCGCTCTCGCTTGCGTGCTCATTGCATCGCCGGCGTTTGCGCAGACTACTACAAAACGCACAGGGTATCAGCGGACAACGACTGCGCTGACTACTGTGAGGGAGTAACAGTAACGGCACCAATCATTGCGAGCTCAGGGAGGCAGCGCAGCCAGTTATCAGCCTGCCGGAACACTGGTGATTCGCACGGACGGTGCGAATCCGGAGCGGTTTGATATGTTCGGGCCCGGGCTCGTATATGATAAGTATGGACGACCCGTAACGTCCCCAGATCAAACCAGGGACGCGCGTCCGTGTTTTTTATGCAGATCTGGGCCCAACGCGGACTGGTCGATCACGTGATCGTCGAGCAGTAAGCAGAAATATTTCTGATCCGTGTAGCAGACTCTCGCGAATCTCGATCGCGAGATAAGAACATGGGAATACTTTGTAAGCCCCGTTTCTTTCCGTAACCACAACAATTTAGACAGAGACCATCAACGAGCAAGGAGGAGATAATGAAAAGAACAATAGTCGCTCTCGCCTGCGCATTAGTTGCGCCTGTGGCGTTTGCGCAGACGAGGCACAACCACAACTGAAACAACAACAGAACCAGCAACGACAACACAGACAACGAGCACAACCTACACGGCAGGCACCGTGACCACGTATGAAGCCCGGTAGGACTGTTGTAGTCAAGGGTGAGCAAGGCCCAGTCAGTTTTGCTTTGGGCACGGCCGCGCGAGTCGTCGACGGCGCTGGCAAAATCGTGACTGCGCCGCTGCGAGCTGGGCAGAAGGTGCGAGTTTACTACACCGGACCTGAAAGGGAACGGGTGGTCGAGCGAGTAGTTGTTGAAGACCAAGACTGACCCTTCTTAGCTACGACGTAGCAAGGATCGGTTAGTCAGAATTCAAAAGCCGCAGGGTCGAAATGATCCTGCGGCTTTTATTTCTCGCACTGGCGCAGATTGTCGTCGTGGACTTGGGAACAATCGCAAATGTCGCAACGGCGCTGACCGTGCTCGTCGGCGTTGTGTTTGGTCTTGTCGAAATGCGCCGGTCGCGCCGCGATCGCGAAGAGCGCGCCGCTTTCGCCGCGGTGCAAGCGTTCATGACGCCGGAGTGGATGAGTTCGTCGATGATCGTGCATTCGATTCCGAAGGCACAACCGCCGCGCAACTCGAGGACGATCCGCGCATGCTCGGAAGCGTGTTTGAAGATTGCGACCATCATGGAAGGAATCGGCTATTCGGTTTATGCGCGCATCGTTGCCGCTGTCCGTCGCGGCGGATTTGATCGGTGGAACCGCGCGGATCGCGTGGCAGAATTTTCGCCCGTTTGCCGAGTTGGAACGTATGCGTGCGCGGCACGCAAAAAGTTGGGAGTGGTTCCAATGGCTGGTGGAACAACTCGAACGCCACAATGTGACCAAGACGAATTTGGAAGATGGGTGCACAAACCGTTTACCGCGACTGGCAGCGCGTAATTTGCGTTTCGAGCGCAAATCGCAGAACATCACTGGATGGCTTTTGATCTAAAGGAAATTATCGCGGCGCGACTGGGTGAAAATTATCAGCTCCACGAGCGGCACATAAATCCGACGCTGGTGCAGGCGCAGCGAGTAATCGGGTTCGACAAGGTCTATGCGCGAGCCGAAGGCGCGTACCTCTATGACATGGATAATCAGCCGTACTGGATTTTCTGAGCGGCTACAGCGTTTTCAACATCGGACGGAATCATCCTGTGGTGAAACAAGCGATTCGCGATGTGCTCGATCTGGATCTGCCAAACATGGTGCAGATGGATTGCTCGCTTTTGAGCGGGTTACTCGCTGAGGCGTTGACGAAACGAACTCCACCGCATCTGGATGCGGTGTTCTTCTGCAACTCAGGAACCGAAGCGATGGAAGGCGCGTTGAAGTTTGCGCGGGCTGCCACGCGGAGAAAACGGGCGGTTTCGCTTGCAAGCGCGTTTCACGGGCTGAGCCTCGGTTCGTTATCGTTGATGGGATGCGAAAGTTTCACCGAAGGCTTCGGCCCGTTGATGGAGGGATTTGATACGCGCGTGCCGCTCGATGATGTCGAAGCGCTGGATCGACAGTTGCGTTCGCGCGACGTGGCGGCCTTGGTGATCGAGACCGTTCAGGGAAAAGGCTGTCAAACTTCCAGGACCGATTTCTTTGATTCGCGCGCAGGAACTTTGCCGGAAATACGGGACGCTGCTGATTTCCGATGAAGTGCAGACCGGACTTGAGTCGCACCGGAAAAATGTTTGGATTTCAGCATTGGAATCTGGAGCCGGACATCATCACGCTCGCAAAAACATTGAGCGGCGGCTACGTGCCGTGCGGCGCGATCGTGGCGCGACGCGACATTTACCAGAAAACTTTTCGCGCATGGACCGCTGTGTCGTTCACTCGACGACGTTTGGCCGAAACAATCTGGCGATGGCGTGCGGGCTCGCAGCACTGGAAGTAATCGACGACGAAAAGTTGGTCGAGAATTCCGCGAAGATGGGCGCGCTTGCTGATGGAAAAGATGGATGCGCTGCGCGCGAAACACTCGTTCATCAAAGAAGTGCGCGGCAAAGGGCTCATGATCGGGATCGAGTTTCATGAACCGCAGGAGTTCAAATTGAAGATGGCGTGGAAGCTATTGCACAAGATCGACAAGGTGCTCTTCGCGCAAATGATCGTGACGCAAATGCTGAGCAAGCATCGCATCCTTACCCAAGTCGCGGGTCATGCCATGGACGTGATGAAAATTCTACCGCCGCTTATCATCGGCGAAAAAGAAGTCGACATGTTCGTGAACGCGCTGGACGACGTGCTCACCGAATGCCGCAAATTCCGGGACCGATGTGGGAGATTGGAAATAATTTCGTCAAAGCCGCGCTTGGTTCAAGCGCACGGCCGACAGCGCGGCCCGCCGTTTCTGCGTAACCACTGTCATCGTGGCGATGTCAGGATTCTGAACTTGCGCCGTTCGCTACAGGATCACTCGACTGCTCGGAATGACAGATCGAGACTTTATCGTTGTCGATCTCTTTGATCGAGGCGTACGTTTCAGACGAAGTCCAAACGGAGAATTTATTATGAGCACTGCTAGTTGCTGAAGACAAAAAGACTGAAACGAAACTGAATCAGCTCGAGCAGCTGAAGAAGTTTACCAAAGTTGTCGCTGACACGGCGGACTTTGAGTCGATCAAGGAATTCAAGCCGCAGGATGCGACGACGAATCCGAGTCTGGTTTATGCCGCCACGCAAAAGCCGGAATACGCGCATTTGCTCGAGGAAGTTATTGGCTGATCGGAAGAAATCAGGTCTGAGCGGGACACGCGCAGATCGAAGACATCTGCGATCATCTACTTGTCCAGTTCGGCACGGACATTCTCGAGATTGTGCCGGGACGCGTGTCGACCGAGACCGACGCGCGATTGTCATACGACGTCGAGGGTTCGATCAATAAAGCGCGCCGGTTGATCAAACTTTACGAGGATCGCAAAATTCCGCGCGAGCGCGTGTTGATCAAAATCGCGTCGACTTGGGAAGGATTGAAAGCCGCGGAGCAACTGCAAAGGGAGGGGATCCGCTGCAATTTGACACTGCTGTTTTCGTTGCCGCAGGCGGTCCGCGCAGCGGAAGCGAAAGTGCAGCTCATCTCGCCGTTTGTCGGGCGAATTTACGATTGGTACAAAAAGAGATGAAGCGCGATTATACCGGAGCGGAAGATCCAGGAGTGCAATCAGTTACGGAGATTTATACGTATTACAAGAAGTTCGATATCCCGACCGAAGTGATGGGCGCCAGCTTCCGGAACGTTGGGCAGATTCTGGAACTGGCGGGATGCGATTGCCTGACCATTAGCCCGGAATTGATGGAAGAGCTTTCGAAATCAAACGAGCCAGTCGAGCGGAAGCTCAGTCCGGAGAAAGCGAAGTCGGCAAGATTGAAAAGCTGGAGCTCGATGAAAAGACGTTCCGCTGGATGCTCAACGACAACGCGATGGCCTACGAGAAAACGGGCGAAGGAATTCGGAAGTTCGCCGCGGATGTGGTGAAGCTGGAAAAATTCGTCGCGAGCAAATTATAGCGTTGCCTCTCTCCTTTGGCTGTTCCTCTCCTTTCACGTTCTGGGGGTGAGAGTGAGATTAGGACGAAGCGGAAGTGGAAGAGTAGCATGTTTAATGTCGTTCTGGTTCGCCGGAGATACCGCCAAACACGGGCAACATTGGGCGGCTTTGTCTCGCGACTCAATCGACGCTGCATTTGATCAAGCCGCTCGGCTTTTCACTCGACGATCGACAGTTGAAACGAGCGGGTCTCGACTATTGGAATGAAGTAAACTTGAGAATGTGGGACTCCTTCGAGGCGCTGCAAGAGTCGCAGCGGCCGGATGCGAATTACTTTTTCTAACGACAAAGAGTAAGCTCCCTTACTACCAAACAAGATTTCAGCGCGACGATTTTCTCGTGTTTGGTCCTGAGACGAAAGGCCTCCCGGAGAGTTTGCTTGCGGCCAATAATGATCGCTGCATTTGCATTCCAATGCATGGAACCCGAAGCCTAAATCTCGCTACTGCTGTTGGAATTGTGTTGTTTGAGGCTGTCCGGCAACAGCGCGCCTGACTAGAAAACATCGCAACCCTCCGGGCACCGCGGGAGTTTAATCAGCAAAGGAAAGTAGAAGGGGAAATCATGAAAGGTATTGTGTGTTTGACATGCATTGGGAGCCACGCCGCGTTAGCGCTGACGATACCAAGGAATGTAAGAAGATAAGGGTTCGCGGGTCAGCGAGAGGTCGGAGCTGCGCACAGCGCGTATCGTCGCCAAGCGAGGCGGTGAGGAGGCCGAGTGGTTTGCGCCGAGTGAATCGTCTGCCTCCCGCGGAGTAGCCACTTAAGTTCTGCAGCGAAATCTAGAACTCATGCTTTCACGCCGAGCGCAGGACTCGCGACTCGAAATGGCTAGAGCGGCGCTTGGGCATGAGAGGAAATGTTGCTCGGACAACCACGCGGCGGACCGCTGGGGTGCGACGCGAGGGGCGCGCAGCTCGCGAGTTGCGAGTCGTGAGGCAAAGAACTGCGGAGCGGAACAGGGCGGCGCTAAATCGCGATAGAAATCTGCGCGCGTCGCGAACAGCTCAGCGAACCGATCCGCGTGCAAGCAGCACAAGCGCGGAACGCGCTGCGTAGCTCAGGCCACCAGGAATGCTGCTGGCAGAAATCTGGCGATGAATATCTGGCAGAGAAATCTCAGTCTCGCGCCGTAGCAGTGTTGCATAATCGGGCGGGAAACGTCCGCGTCACCAACAACTGGCGAGGGCGCTCGTTTTAACGATCCGAGTATACTGCTTTTCACAATTACAACCGGGCTTGCGCATGATCGCGGGTGGTGGAGAGATCACCATTCGCGCATCGTGTTTGTGCTGGGCGGGTGGTGGCACGGATACTGGCTACTGGTATCCAGCTTGGGGCTATGACCATGTACGCCTGGTATCCGTATGACGGACCAATTTACACCGGCTATGCGAATCTGACGCCCGACCAAGTCGTTGTAAACGTTCAAGTCGCATTGCGGGACCAAGGCTATTACGCCGGAGCGGTCGACGGTGCCATGGGGCCGCAAACGCGGCCGCATTGGCGGCGTTTCAGGCCGACAATGGGTTAGCGGTTACGTCGGCGGTTGATCAACCAACCTTGCAAACGTTGAGGCGTGGCATGAAAACAAGCCATTCTGTCAAAGGCCGCATGGCGAAGCTGGCCGTGCAGCCTTTGTTTTCACATCACCACAAAGAAAACCAAGACTTGTTTCCACGTCACGAAGACATCCAAAAATGACGCTGTGACGTTGAATAGGTGAGACCCTTACGAGTCCAACATAGAAGGTTAGAAAGCTAAAAACTAGTGAGAACATTTTTGGTATTTGATTCTGCAGCCTTGCGCTCGCATTAGTCGCGACGAGTGGCGCAAGAAAAAAGAAGGAACAAGCAGCCCGATGAAACCGGCTCAAACAACACGGGCTGAACACGTGTCGCGGCGCGCTGAAGTAAATCAGCCGACGCAAAGGGTCTAACACTCCGAACTGAAAAATTATGAGAACGTTCCTTATTTTAATTTGCAGCATTGCGCTCGCGTGTTCCGTAGGCGCTGCGCAAAATGACAAGAAATTCAAACAAGCAGCGACAGAAGACCAGACAGGCTCAACCGACTACAACATGCCGCGCCCTGCGGCCGGACCTAAGAGGCAGCGCCGAAGCACTATGCAGCCAGCCTCAACGGCAACAGCCAGGTATCAAAGGTTAAAAGGACGGCAGGGCGTCAATAATCAGGTTTATCAGTCAGAGCCCATGTTAAACCGGCGAACAAAGTTCCCAGGCAAGTCGCTACACGAATGCGCAAAAGCAGACAAATGCGACTAGGCAAGACCAAATCAAGCACAACAAGGCGTTAACCGGCAGGCTTATCGGTCCGGCTAAGCGTTCAACAAGAGCAACGAAGGTTCCAGACAAGCGCCGCACGGAATGTCCAGGCTGGTCGATACGCGAACTCTGCGGCTTATTCCGAAGGCAAAGCAATGGAAGGCAACACGGCTTTGCCGCGCATTTCAGTCGAATAAAAATACAAGGCCCAGCGTTTTAATCTGGCGTCGAACACGCGTCCGACGAAATACACATGCTGTGAAGTTTCCAGCAAAGCCGACGAATTCAGGGAAGCCAAAACTGGCAGGGTAGGAATTATTGGGCTTTCCGGAATTACAGATCTGCGTGGCACGACAGGGGTTGGTGGCACAGTCATTACAACCGCGTCGTTTTCGCATATGGTGGATGGTATGCTTGGAACTCGGGCTGGTGGTACCCGGCATGGGGATACGCTCCCAATGCGTATTACGCCTACGATGGCCCGATCTATGCGCTATAACAGCTTGCCACCCGATCAAGTAGTCGCCAACGTCCAGGCTGCACTGCAAGAGCAGGGCTATTATCAAGGAGACGTCGACGGTCTGCTCGGGCCACTTACACGCGAGGCGATCGCTGGTTACCAGCGCTCCAACGGGCTTAGTAGAGACGGCAGCCATAGATCAGCCGACGCTGGAATCGTTGGGAATGACGTAACAGACTTCTGCTAACCGGGAAGCCGCCGTCGATTAACTCAACGGCGGCTTTCTGCGCTATACGAGCGAGACGCGCTCTTGTCTTAGCATCGTGTTTGCTGCAGATAAGAGGACAAACCTTCCTCGATGGAAACGGCAACTCCGCAACTAGTGGCGCGCGATCTTTTCCAATCATTCCGAATGGGGCCTCGCCGAATCGAAGTCTTGCGCGGTATCTCCATGGAGGTTGCGCGCAACGAAGCGGTCTTTCTTTCCGGCGCTTCGGGTGCAGGTAAGACAACGCTTCTCTACACCCTCGCAGGTTTGGAGCGCCCCGAGTCCGGGACGGTCGAATTCGAGGGACGAAATCTTTACAACGGCACGTCTGCCTCACAAGCGCGTTTTCGAAATCAGAAAATGGGTTTCATCTTTCCAGGGATATTTTTTGTTGCCGGAGCTGACTGCACTGGAAAACGTCTCACTGCCGGGAATGATTGGTGGAAAATCGACAAGCGAACGCGCCGAAGAAAGTTTGACGGCTGTTGGTTTGGCTGGCCGCATGCAGCATCTGCCGGCAGAACTTTCAGGGGCGAACAACAGCGCGTGGCGATCGCGCGGGCGTTAACGAATAATCCCGAAATCATCTTCGCTGATGAACCAACGGGAAATCTCGATTCAAAGACCGGGGATACAATTATTGATCTGTTGACTGGACCTGACGCGGTCGCGGAAAATGACGCTCCTCGTGGTGACGCATGATGCTCGCCTCGCCGCACGCAGGCGATCGTCAATTGCACATCAAAGACGGTGTCTTGCAATGAGAGAGCGATGAAGCGATGGAGCCTTCAGGCGAGGCCGGTCATCGCTTCCGCGCTTCAACGCTTTAACCCTTTAACGATCTCCCATTTTGCAACTTGAATTGCTCGCTTAAGCGTTGGAGATTTTCTTGCGATTATGAAAACCACTGATGCGACGGTGTTGGACGAACCGAAAATTCACGAACCTGGTGCCGAGGCAGTAATCGAACCCGCAGTCGAAAGTCGACCGCGTCGGACAACCGGCGTCAAGGATGCGAAGATTTACATCGACGGAAAATTCTACTCGGAAGCCAACGCGAAGATTTCCGTGTTCGATCATGGTCTGCTTTATGGCGACGGAATCTTCGAAGGAATTCGCTTTTACAATGGGCGCGTCTTCCGACTCGAAGAACATCTTCTCCGGCTGTGGGATTCGGCGCGTTCGATCTGCCTGGAAATTCCGATGACGATGCGAGACATGACTGAGGCGGTGCTGGAAACAATTCGGCAAAATCATTTGCGTGACGGCTACATCCGGCTGCTGGTCACGCGCGGGATTGGCAATTTGGGTCTGAACCCGACGCAATGTAAATCTCCGAGCGTCATTATCATTGCGGCGACGATCGCCCTTTATCATGAGGACTTTTATCGGAAAGGATTAACCATCGTGACCTGCGCAACGCGGCGCAGCAATCCGGCGGCGCTAAATCCGGCGGTCAAATCGCTGAATTATTTGAACAACGTGATGGCGCGGATTGAGGCAAATCTGGCGGGAGCGGATGAAGCGCTTATGTTGAATGACGCGGGGAACGTTGCCGAATGCACTGCTGATAATGTTCTTCATCGTTAAACACGGTCAAATCTTCACGCCTCCGGTCGCGGCCGGCGCGCTGCGAGGAATTACGCGCTCGGTCGTGTTTGAAATCGCCGCCGAACTTGGCGTCAAAGTTCGGGAAACTGACATCACGCGTCATGATGTTTTTGTTGCTGACGAATGCTTCCTCACCGGGCACTGCCGCAGAGATTGTCCCGGTCGTAAAAGCAGATGGGCGATCGATCGGCAACGGAAAGCCGGGGCCCATCACCGCGCGCATTATCGCGCGATTTCGTCAGGTGACGCGCGAAACCGGTACACCAATTTTCGCCTAAAAATTGAGCAAAGCCGGCTCTGACACAGAAACGTCGTGGAAATATTCGGGGTTGAATGTTTCCAAAACAGCAAGGTCTAATTAAGCAGAGATGTTGTGTGACGTTTGCAAATGCAATGACGCGACGGTCTTCCTGACGCAGATTCTGGAAGGCAAAATGCAGAAGGTAAATCTTTGCGACGCATGCTCGAAGGAGAAGGGCGTACAAGATCCGACCGGTTTCGCGCTTGCGGATTTGCTGCTTGGCATCGGAGCAGCGGAAGAAATTGAAAAGGGCGCATCGACTCAGAAATGCCCGGTGTGCGGCTTTAGTCAGGCTGATTTCAAAAAACCGGCCGGCTCGGCTGCAGCGAGTGCTACGTCACGTTTGGCGATGGCCTGGGTTCGCTCCTGAAAGCGATGCACAAGGGCACCGAGCACGTCGGAAAATTGCCGGAGCGCGCGCAGCGGACCGTGGCACTTAACCATCGGATGCGTGCTTTGAGCGAGAACCTGCAGAAAGCCGTAGCTGACGAGAACTACGAGACGGCCGCTTCGTTGCGCGATCAAATCAAACAACTCGAAAACGAGCTCTCGAAGTCGCCATGAAAATTTCCAATATGCTGGCTACTGCCGGGGAATGGCTGCGCGGTGAAGGGCCCGCATCACCAAATTGTAATTAGCAGCCGCGTCCGGCTCGCGCGCAACTTGCGCAACCGTCCTTTCCGGGTTGGGCGAAAAAGGCGGAGCGCAGTTCGATTCTGGAATTGATCAGGTCGCGCGTGGAAGCGCTTCCGGAAATGCAGGAGGCGTTTGCGGAAAGCTTGCAGGACCTGTCGGCGCTGGACAGACAGGTCCTGGTGGAACGCCATCTGATTAGTCGCGAGCATGCCGCCAAAGGGCGCCGGAAGCGCGGTCGTCGTGAATCGGCGGCAAACCCTTAGCATCATGATCAACGAAGAAGATCATTTGCGCATGCAATCGATTCGCTCTGGTCTGCAGTTGAAACAGGCGTTTAAACTGGTCGATAAAATCGACAGCGCGCTCGAAAGCAAACTGGACTTCGCCTTCGATCCCCAGCTTGGATACCTGACCGCATGTCCCACGAACGTCGGCACTGGAATGCGCGCCTCCGCGATGTTGCATTTGCCGGGGCTTGTCCTGAGTGAATTGATTAATCAGGTCATTCAAGCCGTGAGCAAAATCGGTCTCGCGGTCCGCGGTCTTATACGGCGAGGGCACTGAGGCGATGGGCAATCTTTTCCAGATTTCAAATCAGACCACGCTCGGCGAGAAGGAAGAAGAGATCATCAGTCGCCTGAGCAAAGTAATTGAAACAATCATCGAAAAGGAGCACAACGCGCGACAAATACTGCTTCAGAAAAACCAAACACGCTTTTGGATCAGATCGGTCGCGCGTATGGCGTTTTGACCTACGCTCACGCCATGGCGTCTAAGGAAGCGCTCAACCTGCTCTCGATCATCAAACTCTGGGATGGACTTGGGCGCGTTTCCGGAAGATCGGCGCCTGCAAATCGATGAATTGTTCATCGAGACGCAGCCGGCGCATTTGCAGAAAAGCTCGCAACAGAAACTGAACGCTGAAGAGCGCGACCATTTGCGCGCCCAAATTATTCGCGAGCGTTTGAAACTCTTTCCCAAACCTGATATTAGTAAGATGGCGAGGCAGTCGGGCGATGACTCGGTTGTCGCGCCATCGAACGATGAATAATTTCACACCGCGGGCTCAACAGGTTCTGGCGCTTGCTCGCAAGGAAGCCGACCGGTTTAACCACAACTACGTCGGCACCGAGCATCTGCTGTTGGGACTTATCAAACTGGGCCAGGGAGTAGCCGTGAATGTCCTGCAGAAGATGGGTCTCGATCTTGAGACCGTGCGCATGGAGGTGGAGAAACAGGTCGGCTCCGGACCGGAAACCAAGATGGTCGGGAACGTTCCCTACACTCCTCGGGTCAAAAAGTGCTGGCGCTCGCGGGCAAGGAAGCCAAGGCGCTCAATCATTCTTACGTCGGCACCGAACATATTTTGCTTGGACTTTTGCGCGAGGGCGAGGGAGTCGCCGCGAGAGTGCTGAAGAGTCTTGAACTCGACATCGAACGCACACGCAACGAGATCCTCAAAGAGCTCGATCCAAATTTCACGCCGTCCGAGTCGGACCAGGAAAGCCGGCGAGCCGACGAAGAAAGACGTCAAGACGCCCGCACTCCGCGCATTTGGCCGTGACCTGACCGATTTGGCGAAGAAAGGCGAACTCGATCCGGTAATTGGCCGGCACAACGAAATCGAGCGCGTCATTCAAGTGCTTTGCCGACGAACAAAAAACAATCCAGTTCTGATTGGCGAAGCCGGTGTCGGCAAGACGGCGATTGCCGAAGGGCTGGCCCAGGAGATTGCAAACGGCAATGTGCCGGAATTGTTGCGAGACAGACGCGTGATCACGCTGGATCTGGCGTTAATGGTGGCGGGCACAAAATACCGCGGCCAGTTCGAAGAGCGCATCAAGGCGGTGATGGACGAGATCCGCCGTTCCAAGAACGTGATCCTTTTCATCGACGAGCTGCACACGATCGTCGGCGCTGGTTCTGCTGAAGGCGCGATGGACGCATCGAACATCATCAAGCCCGCGTTGAGCCGCGGCGAATTGCAATGCGTCGGCGCCACCACGATGAACGAATATCGCAAGTATATCGAGAAGGACGCAGCGCTGGAACGCCGTTTCCAGACGATAAAGGTCGATGCGCCGACGGTCGATGAAGCCATTCAAATCCTGAAAGGCCTGCGTCCGAAGTACGAGGCGCACCACAAAGCGAAACTCACCGACGAAGCGCTCGAGACAGCTGTCAGATTCTCCGATCGTTATATCACCGGACGATTTCTTCCCGACAAGGCGATCGACGTGATGGACGAAGCTGGCGCGCGTGCCCGCATCAATGCCATGACGCGGCCACCCGACGTGAAGGACATCGAGAAAGAGATCGAAGAGATTCGGCGTGGAAAAGGAAGGAGCGATCAAAGCACAGGATTTTGAGAAAGCCGCCGCGCTTCGCGACAAGGAGAAGCAAACGAAAGAAAAGCTCGATGCGCATTCTAAACAAATGGCGCGAGGAGCGAGAAGAGAAAGAGGTGGTGGTGACGGCGGACGACATGATGCACATCATCTCGAAAGTCACAGGCGTTCCTCTCCAGCGCATGGAACAGGAGGAAACGCAGAAACTCCTCATGATGGAAGCGCGAGATGAAGCAGCGCGTCATCGGCCAGGAGGAAGCCGTCACCGCGATCAGCAAGGCTTTGCGTCGATCGCGCGCCGATTTGAAAGATCCGAAGCGACCGATCGGATCATTTGTCTTTCTCGGTCCCACTGGCGTCGGCAAGACGTATCTCGCCCGCACGCTTGCCGAATTCATGTTCGGCGATCCCGATGCACTGATTCAGATCGACATGTCGGAGCATATGGAAAAGTTCACCGCTTCGCGTCTGATTGGTTCGCCGCCGGGCTATGTCGGTTACGAGGAGGGCGGCCAGCTGTCCGAGGCCGTGCGTCGCCGGCCATATTCGGTGGTGCTTTCGACGAGATCGAAAAAGCGCACCCCGATGTGATGCATTTGCTTTTGCAGATTCTCGAAGACGGCAAAATCACGGACTCGTTAGGGCGCAAGATCGATTTCCGGAACACGATCATCATCATGACTTCCAACGTCGGCGCCGAGTCTGCTCAAGAAACAGACGGTGATGGGCTTCGGCGCACCGCTGGAAGGGCATGATTACGATTCGATGCGCGACAAGATTCTCGATGAAACCAAGCGCGTCTTTAAGCCGGAGTTTCTCAACCGGCTCGACGAAATCATCGTGTTCCATTCGCTTGGCAAGCCGGAACTGTTGCGAATTGTCGAGCTGGAAGTGAACAAAGTACTTACCCGCATCAAGGCCAAGGATGTCCATATTGACTTGCAGCAAAGCGCGAAGGAATTCCTCATCGAGAAAGGATACGATCCTCAATATGGAGCACGGCCAATGCGTCGCGCTGTGGAGCGTTATCTCGAAGACCCGCTGGCCGAGGAATTGCTCCGCGGCAACGTCAAGCCGGGCGACCACGTCGAGGTCATGGTGACTGACGGGAAGCTTGAGCTTTCACGTCGCGGAGCCGCAGAATAGTGCAGCGCGCCGCGCGAGCTAGCTAGCTTGAGGCAGAGGTAGGAACGAACTGCCGGATTGCCCGGCGCCTGACCAGAGCCCCACTACAATCACGCTCGCGGGTGGGCATCCGCATAGGCTTTCTTTAACCGCTCGGTTGTCACGTGGGTGTAGATTTGCGTCGTCGAAAGGCTGGCATGCCCGAGCAACGCCTGAACGCTGCGTAAGATCGGCGCCACGATCGAGCATGTGCGTCGCGAAACTGTGTCGCAACTTATGCGGGCTGATTGAAATTGGAATTGATGTGTGACGAACATAACGTTTTAAGACGAGCCAGATCGAGCGCGGCGATATTCGCCTTCGCGCACTTGTTAATGAATAACGGTCCCGAATGCACGTTCGCCGCGGCACGATAACGCGAGATCGCCTCCAGAGCAGGCAAACCCACCGGGCAGACTCGCTCTTTGCGGCCTTTGCCGAATACGCGGACGGACTCTGTGTAAGGATCGACGTTGGCCACGTCGAGCGCAGCCAGTTCGCTCAGCCGCAAGCCACTGCTGTAGAACAATTCCATAATGGCGACATCGCGCAGAGGCATCCAAGCCGGCGCAGATCTGCTCTTCTTCTCGCGCGTCGGGGCAGGCAAGGAGTTCTTCGACTTGCTGGCGCGTGAGGACGAGCGGCAGTTTCTTCTCGATTTTTGGCAATTGTACTCGCGCACGGGATTGCTGCGCAGTCCCTTTCGAGCCCCAAGAAACTGATAAAACGTGCGCAACGCTGAGAATTGCAATCGCACGTACGAACGCGCCTGCCCTCGCTTCGCAATTGCAAACAAGTAATCGCGAAAATCGTCCGCCCGGCATCTTTTCCACGGCGTTTGGTTTTCAGCGCGAAAGCGGTCAACGCCTGGCGATATGCCTTTAACGTGCGAGGCGAAGCATTTCGCTCGTTTGCGAGATACGCAGGAATTCCTCAGCAAGAGGATCCTTCTTATCGGAAGCGCGAGCACCTTCTGTCATGTCGAGCAGAGTCGAGACATCTCTGACCTGTTTAAATGACCCGCGTGCCATAAGCGACAGTGAGAGATTCCTCGACTTCGCCCGGAATGACAATATAGGACTGATCACTCCGGTTTTCTACCACGTAACGGAGATCCTCCGCGGTGGCGTGACCACGGAATTGACTTTTGAAAATTGGCGACGGGTTCATGGAAATCAGTTAGTAGCCCTTCAAAACGAACTCAGGATAAATTCCATTGCTCGCAGGTTCATAAACCTTGTCGCCGCTAAAGTAGCCGTAGAGTTTGTATTCGTAATTGTTATCGCTTCCGATATCGACACGTTCGCGATCTGGAGCAAGCTTCTGCTTTTCGTTCAACATCACCAATTCTGCGCGTGCTCCAGCGGTTGGCCCGGCCGCCGGACGTAACCCCAGAACTTGTAATCGGGTTTGTAATAACGCCGTCCGATAAAATAATCCCCGGCAGGTTCGGCTGCGATGTTCTGTGCCATCTCGAGCCTGGCTTGTTGAATCCCTGGGAACGGTTTCGCAGGCGCCGAAAAACGCCGCGCCAAGCAAAAGATTGCCTGCGAGCAAAAGCGAGTGACGCGTCTCATTCTCTTCAGGTGCACATCTTTTATCGCAGCTTTGTGCTGGCGCAAACTAACCAGTTGGCAAACAATTGCGCTGATGACGACCGCACCGCTACGTTCCCGGCCGTTATGATCGAACTGGAAGTGTATGCGCGGGGTTTGCGTGACCTGAACAAAATCCTGAGCTGGACCTTCAACTCGAGGCAATTGCGGGTCTTCATTACAAGATCGATACAAACCACGATCTTGTATACTTCGAGTTCGACCGAGCCAACATTGAGCTTGCGTGAGATTCGGGCGATTTTTCTCAAGCTCGGGCTGGAACCTCTGTTTATCGGCGCGGTCCCGCCGGAGCTTCGGCCCAGAACAAAAACAGAGCCGCTCAGTGCATAACAAGTGAATAGTGATTGGTGACTGCGTGAATAGAAGAAAAAGCTCGCTGCAAGGTTCACCATTCACTAATCATCGGCCACTAATCACGAGGGACAATGGTTCGATTCTTCAACGCGCTTGGCACGCCAGGTGCTCGCGTTTTTTCAATATTTGGCGAGCTCGTGCTGCTGCGCTGGCGACACGTTTCGTTCCATTTTGACGCACAAGCTTCGGTGGAAATTGTTCCTCAATCAGGTGGTCGAGATTGGATTACTTTCACAACTGGTTGTCGTGATCACGGGTGCGTTTACGGGCGCCGTCTTCGCGGCTCAAACCTTCTTTCAATTTAACAAGATTGGAATGGGATCGGCCACCGGCGCAGTCGTATCGGTTTCGATCTGTCGCGAGCTTGGTCCGGTGCTCACTGCGTTGATGGTAGCAGGTCGCGTCGGCGCAGCCATGTCGGCGGAAATCGGCACAATGAAAGTCACCGAGCAGATCGATGCGCTGCGCGCGCTCGCAGTTTATCCGACCGATTATCTGGTCGTGCCGCGAGCGCTCGCCATGATGGTATCGATGCCGCTGCTGGTGGCAGAATGTATCGCTGTCGGCATCGCTGCCGGCTATTTCATCGCAATTTCTCTGCTCGAGATCAACGGCACGTATTACATGGCGAACATGGTGCGCTGGACGCGCAATCGCGACATTATCATGGCCCTGTCGAAAGCGTTTTGTTTTGGCATTCTGATTGTATTCATCAGTTGCCAAAAGGGCCTGAGCGCGCGCGAAGGCGCCGTCGGCGTCGGCCGCGCGACCACTGAAGCGGTAGTGAACTCCTCGCTCGCGGTTCTGATTTGCAACTTCTTCTCACGATGTTGCTCAACATCATTTATCCGGCGGGATATCAGTGATATCAGGCAGTTGAGAGTTGAGGAGTTGAGAGTTGAGAGTGAGCGTTGCGATGATCGAAGCGCCGCCATCTCAAGAGCCGTCCACTAAACCTCATGTGGTCCGCGGTAATTCGTCGCCAATGATCGCAGTGCGGTCGGTGGCCAAGAAGATTGGGCAGCAGGAAATTTTGCGCGGCGTCGATCTTGAAGTCGCAACTGGTGAAACGCTGGCGATCATTGGACGAAGCGGCGGCGGCAAGAGCGTTTTGCTCAAGCACCTCGTCGGATTGATGACGCCGGACGCGGGAGAAATTTGGATCGATGGTCACAACATCATCGGAATGAATGAGCGCCAGCTCGGAGCGATCCGCAAGAAGATAGGCATTCTTTTCCAAGGCGGTGCGCTTTTTGATTCGATGACCGTGGAGGAAAACATCGCCTTTCCGCTGCGTGAGGCGGGCGAAAAGCGATCCAAAGGTCCTGCACACGAAAGTGGAAGAAATGCTCGAAGTCATTGAGATGGAGGGGCAGGAAGACAAGATGCCGGAGAGTTTGAGCGGTGGAATGAAGAAACGTGTTGGTCTGGCGCGCTCCATCATTCGTCGGCCCTCCTGCGTATTGTATGATGAGCCGACATCGGGCCTCGATCCGGTGGTCGCCGACAGCATCAATCGCCTGATTCGTAGATTACAACAACGGCTGGGAATGACGAGCGTAGTGGTCACGCACGACATGAAAAGCGCATTTGACGTCGCGAATCACATTGCCTATTTGCACGAGGGTCGGATCTATTTCTACGGCACGCCCACCCAGCTTCAGCAAGCGAGCGATCCGATTTTGCAGGATTTCCTGCTCGGACGCTCTGACGGCAGAGGCGATTGACTCGAAAGCTTTCGCGAGTTGGCCTCCATCTCTCGCAGCGCCGTACTTTAACGTCTGAGACGCGTCGGTTTGAGTCGACTGCCGCCCTACCTTGCGAAAATCAACGGTAAGATCGACAATTAGTCTTCAATGAATCGGCACGAGCGAGGTCTGGAATTTAAAGTTGGCGCATTTGTTTTTGTCGGGTTGGCGATGTTAGGCGCGCTGGTCGTGCAATTCGGCCGGCTGGGGGAAGGCTTCGAGACCTATTACGGTCTCACCGTTCGCTTCAGTGACGCGAGCGGCCTGTTGAAAGGTTCCGACGTCTTGCTCGCGGGGGCCAAAATCGGAAAAGTCTCTCGGCGGTCCGCGAATGGTTCGCGAAGGCCAGGGTGTGGATGTGCACGCTGAAGATTTATGATTACATTAAGGTTCCTGAAGGCAGCAAATTCACCGTCGGAAGTTCCGGTTTATTGGGCGATCGCTTCGTAAACGTGGTGATGCCGCCCGGGCAGGCTAAGGCTTTTCTCGCGCCAAATACCTCACATCAGCGGCGCTCGAGAAACCGGTATTGACGACATCACGCGAGAGGGTGGTGCTCTGCCTGGGCGATCTTCGAGGGACAGTGCAAAAATTGAATCAGGAAACTCTTTCCTCCGAGAACATGCAAAACCTGAAGGCGAGCATGGAGCAATTGAACCAGGCTACCAGTGCGCTGGCAGCAATCCTCGAAGAAGTTGGACGGAGTCGTCGAACAGGCGGATTCCCACAATGACTTCCGCGAAAGAAGCAGCTGACAACTTGCAGAATGCGATCGATGACACGCGCAAGGTCCTTCGCACCGCTACACAAGGAAAAGGCTTGGTGGCGACTCTCCTGAACAACCAGCAGTTGGCTAACGATCCTGCACGCGCTGATCAGCAATTTGAGAGCGCACGGCGTTTGTTTTACCGCGACAGCGCTGCAACCACTCAGACGAGACCCCAGGAGCAGCCCAAACCAGCCTCGTCAAACTCGGGGTCGCTGAGATCATCCGAATATAGGATTGCACTGATGCGGCCTGTATTCTGGTTAAATCGGATCGCATGATCCGGCGATCGTTCCTGAAACGCCTTGCAGTGCTGCTGATGCTGGCCGCGGCGGCCGTGCCTTCCAATGCGGAGCGCAGCTGGGGCGAAGCTCAAAATAATGATCAGAGAGTGCCTGGGGGTCGGACGACCCGACGAAAGCGGCATTTCCATTTCTTCACGGCGACGCGCTCTCTGAAGCTGGCCACGAAGTTCAAATCTTTCTCTCGGCGAAGCCGTGTCTCTCATGCGAAAATCCGTGGCCAATGCAGTCGTCCCTGTCGGATGGCCGCCCCTTTCTGAAGCTCTGAGCAATACGTAACTGAACGGTAAGCATA
>ERZ1370068.11325-contig-9949_pt1 | contig 31105 bp, 45 predicted proteins | sample MGYA00561227_ERZ1370068 | MGnify/ENA primary metagenome ERZ1370068 (study PRJEB38410, sample SAMEA6850437) | metagenome | study: Metagenomic assessment of the ecological functions of the soil: analysis of the soil microbiota associated with the...
AAGTTACGTATTGCTAGCCAAATTTAAATAGCATGCTTCAATGGCGTTTTTACATACAAATGCCTGGAATCACTTCGCCAGAAAAGCTTCGATTGTACATCTGTCTGTTCTGCCTTTGATCTTGTTACGAAACTGGTCTGCGTACTCTTATAGATGCGGATGGCCTCACTCAGTGCGCCAGACTCTTTTGTGCTTTCAAATTGTTTGCGGTAAGCATCTCCTTTATCTATGATGAGAGCAGCGAGATAATGTATTTTTTTACCTTCTTTATTTCTTCGGAAGAACTATTTAGAATACCGGTTTCGTTGATGCCCGGTCTTACTTGATCGAAAGCGAGTTGGAAAATAATAGTGCGCTGAGTCATAAAGGCCCTTGCTTGAATAGATGTCCGCAATATTGGCAAAAATATCAAGCGATTCCAGAGGCGTCTTTCAAATTGCTGTAATCCTATCAGTTGTTGATATAGGTAAGCGCTTTTTAAAAATACAAGAGCCTTCTCCCTGTCACCGAGGCGCCTGAAGATAGATGTTGCCAATATCTTTTGTAACTTGTTTGCAGTTGAGGTAATCCTTGATGCCCCTGGTAGTATTTGAGCGACGAGAGGTTAAAATAAGAACGAGCCTTGTCATATCTCGACTCTTCTGCTCTTGAACTCCTGCCATGTGGCCATATGATCAGGGCATACATAATTTTTAGACCAGCTTTACCATATGCATTCGAGTTTATCCTTAGTAGTTCTCTGCTGCCTGAACTTCCTTAATTCCAGCAATGCGTTGACCCGCCAGCCGATCACTGCTATAAACAGAACTTTCGCCCGCAATGTGTTCAAGCGCGGTACTGTTATTCGCATATCTTCCGGCCAAGTGATTCCAGATTTCCTGAATAATCAGATACATCTCTTGATAATCTCCCTACATCAAAAACTTCTACCCGGCGATTCGAAAGGCTGTTCAAAGTTGATCTATCGACATATGCTTTGGCCTCATCGACGTTGCTATGCAACTATCCAGTGCTTTTCTCCTTTTCAGCCAAGTATTGCTTAAAAGAATCATAGCGCAACAGATTGCCAATAATAGCGTCCTGGCAAAAATGAATTTTGATGGATCGGTTTGTTGGCATTGGCTGAAATGATGTCTATTGCCTGCTGACGATACTGTATTTCTTTCAGATAATCTCCCTCTTCTGAATAAACGGTTGCTATCGGTGCTGAGTAGCCATGCCGTGGTGGAGTCATCTTTATAAGGACAGCTCTCATCTTCATTCAGATAACTGAGCAGCTCCGTCAGCTTGTTCTGAAGAGGAATTTCTTGAAGAATTGAGATAGCTGATGTACGCTCCAAGTAAAAAATCTTCGATCGGGACACTGTCCCGATGTCTGATATTATAGATATCAACAAGCAATTGAGCAGTATGGCTATCTCTTTTATTCATCCCGCCAGTAGATTCGACAATGATATCGAACAAGAGCTATTGTCCTGATAATTTTTTTCATATCCGGCATCACTCCTATTTTGTCAATTGAGCGTCCACTTGCAGATGGAGTACCATACAATTCACTGCTTAAAATCTCGCGCATTTCCGCCGACCAAGCTCGCAAATTATAGTTTGCTCTCCATTATACTCGCACAGAAATCGCAACGCTGGCAATTATCGCTGCAGCGCTGGATGTGCCACAAAATTCTCTTGTATATAAGTTGATGGCGCCATTTGATGATTTGGAGAGCTTCCAGCCGTGTAAACCCTCTCGCCCCATGCATAGCAATCGATCCGGCTTCCGTAATTTGAATTATAAATTCTTGTTATGGAACACTTGGCCGATGCACCGGCAACCATAATAGCGCCCGAATCTCTAAAATCAGGATCCCATCGGTTCAGAATTCTTTTCCCATTCAATAGAAACTGGTCAAGATCATTACTCAAATTGAAATAGATGCTACCATTTGCTGCCGCTTCGATGATGATTACTCTAATGCCGTGGCCCATGCGCGAATGACGTCAAAATTGGCAGTGTGACTCAATCGGCCAGCAGTCGCTTTGCCCGGCGATAAACCACGAACCTGTGCTTGTAAACAAAATTATATCTCCGTAACGACACATGATCAAGGGCTAGCCATGATCGCGTCCGCATTGTTGAGATAGCCGTTGTGGTCTCCACTGTGATACTGCACATAGCCCTCTCTGCTTCGGGGTGTTATGGCTTCCCCTATTTTTATTTTTTTCATCATGGTAATACCCAACACTCCCGCGCCGTGATCATGGAACGCATAATTAAGACCCGTACAAGGGAAGTGTATCATCATCCTTTATGCTTTCATGATCCAAGTATCCATCCCTGCTCAATGTCAATGAACTTTACATTCCCGTCCCCGTTACCGCCTTTCAATTTCCATGCATATTCTGCATTAACTCCACCTGACGCGGGAGCAAGATATCCCCTGATATATCCCAAAACTTTATGGATCATCATTTACAAACTGTGGTGGCGTTGAATCATTTACGATATAAGCCAGCTTCAACATTTTTATTGGCTAATGGTCCTGCAATAAAGTCTTTGCATTAATTTCTATCGGACAGTCAGATAACACAATACGCTGAAAAATTTGGAGGCTCATATCGTGGTGTCTAGGGACTTTGCTCTGTTAACCAGGTTATTGATCTCGAAAAAGTCAATGACGTAAACAACTTTCTGATCTTAGACCGGTACAGTATCCAGGTTGAATCTGGGGAATGATCTCAGTTTGAAAAAGATCTTCGCTTTGGCTGTCATCAGGCAAAGGAAGATCTTGTGTAACCTTTAATCACTATCGGGACAAAGAGGGTCGAATCCGTCAAATGTTCAATTTTTGTTATCTATTATTGCTTTTCAGGGACTTATTAAGTTCTTGGATGGGGGCGGTGGCGGCGGCACTGTTGGTGGGTCCGACAGACGGGTGGTGCAGTGTAAACTGTCTTTCTGTTAACCCTATCATACTCCAGCTTAATTTCATAACTTGAACGTACTTGTCATTAATATAGATCGCCACACCCGGCATATCTTTCGTCTTCCAACAGAACAAAAGCTTATGTTCCTTACCCTTTAATTCTCCGGTCGTATTTCGTCCGGTCGCAAAATATCATCATAAAACTGAACCCACCCCCGCAGAACCATTCATACCTTTCTTGTTCCATAGTCATCATCATAACGATACTCCATTCGTTTCCCATAAACCAAGTTTTTTTGAATGTGTTTTGAGGAGATCTTCGGCTGTGGAGGGAATTTGTGGATAAAAGACCCATCGATAATAGTCTTCGCCGTTAATAGTCAATTTCTTCTGCGTGCCATCGCAATGAATATTATCGGGTAGGCTTCATAGCTGCTCGCTGCCTCTTCGGCTGTCATGGGCGTGGTCACTTTTTTTTCCCGCCTTGTTTTTTTCGCCCATCTCCTTTTCCGATTTTAGTACTTTCATAAATAAAAAGTTTTATTGGTGAAAGACCTGAAAGTTGGCTCATATTTTGACATCATTGTAAATCTTTTGCTTTGCTCAAAGGTTACTCATAACGGCGTGGCGCATTTGTCAAGGGCACGCAGGGTTTCATAATGAAATGGCGACGCTTTGTAAAGTCAGGGGCCCCAAAGTGACACGGGAATTGCGGACCTCTGACGACGCAGGCGGGGATTTCTGCATGTTTTCTCAGAGAGGAATTACCACTTATCCAGCCATTGCCGGGCCGTTTCCTTTCCGTCCAGATCATTGTTCACTACTCTGCTGCGCTTAATTCTCCTTGGCCTTTGCTTATCACCGGGCAGGTTACGCTTTAATAGAGTGAGGGCCTGGTTAAATAGGGATGGGTTAGCAGTAGAGGGTATCGTTTTCGAACTGCTTGAAATATTGAAGGGCTTTCTCGTAATTGCCTAACCTAAGGTAAACAATTCCTATATAATTCTTCAATAAATAATTTCCTGTGTCTCTTTGGATCATTGATTCAAATTGCTTGCAGTGCAGAATCGTACTGACCTTCATTATATAAACGCAATCCATCCTGGATACTGTCTTTTTCAGTACCCATTTTTACGGAAAGGGTTTTAAAGTTTTCATTTATATAATTATCTGCCATTTGCTGAGGGCGAAGCAGGATTTTGAAGAGAAGAAATAGACCAGGCAAGGAATACACAAACAATGACAGCTGCCGCAGCAGATACCCTGTATAACCAGACTTTCCTGGCAACTTCTATACTGGTCAGATATCAATAACCGAGTCTTTGTTGTGCCAGTAATTGCCTGAACCATTCTTTCTTTTTCCAGGTCTGCTTCGGCTTTCAAACTCTTGCTTTGCAGATAAATAAAATGCCACTTCATCCGCGAATTCTTTGTCCTCTGTGATCTTCTGTTCAAATCGTTTAATTTCTTCAGGATCAAGCATTCGTTGAAAATAAGCATCAATATATTCAGAGGTAATTTTCCATTTTTAAGAGATCAAGTTTTACGATACAATTGTTTTAATTTTTCAAGGCATCTTAACCGGGTCGTCTTCACAACATCAGATGTTTTATATTCCATTAACCCGGCAATATCCTTATCGGCTGTATCCATCGGCCCAGAGCAGAAGCATCTTGTCGGCAATTTTCCCCTACCTGGACCAGCCTTTCTCATCAGAATTTCCCAATCTGTCTTATCAACCAGTTTCTGGACTATGCTTTTTGAATGATCAGAAATCTCTAATAGCAGATCGGAAATCGACAATGTTTGATGGATGCTGCTCTTTATTTGTCGTCTTTTCCTTGAAAGGTCAACATATTTATTGTGGAAAATGCTGTAAAAGCCAGGTTTTTAGAGAAGAACGGCCCTGAAAGAGCCGCTGGCTATTTTTTCGATAGCAGATATAATTGTATCGCTGTAAAGATCAAAGGCATCTTCTTCAGGCAAGGAATATTTGTAGACACCTTCTTTTTATAAAGTAGGCGTAGCGGTTAAAAGACGCTCCTCCTCACCCTTCTTTCTCTCACGTTCCGTTTTGAGTAATGCTCGTCAATTATTTCCCGCTCATCAGTTGATAGTGTTGGTTTATTAAAAAGGTTCACAAGAGATTCGTTCGTTCTAAGGTAACAAAAACAGAAGGTAAATTAAATAATAGCTATCTTTTCTGCTGTTATCATTACCTCTTTCCAAAAGGTGATCACTGGAACTTCATTGCACTACCAAAAATTAAAATGGCTGAGAACTGTTTCCTTTTTATTCTTCCCTGCGACTACTTAGTGAAACGATTTTAGATTTTTGATTACGGCGCCAAATAAAACTTTCGATCCGTCCCTGAGAACTGAATGGATTTGAAATTTTGAAGTATCCCGAAGACTAACTAACATTTCAAAAACTATTAAAATTAAAACAATGAAAAAGATCTCTCATTTTCCAGTTCAGTATTTATTTACTGTTTGCTAGATTGCCGTGGCGAGCAGCAATGCGCAGGTAACAGACGGTTCCTGCTGGTGTACAAAAAGCATTTAACGAGCATTTCAAAATGCCCAGATTACAAGATGGGTCCCTATCCAGGATTCTTACGTAGCCACCTTTACCCAGGGCCAGGGTTTTAAGGATGCATATTTCACACACTGAAGGGAATTCAAGGGAGCTGGTCGTTATATAAGCATTGATCTTTTACCCATTGGCGCACAGGAAAAGATAAACAGCGACTACAGCAATTATGAAGTCACACAATTGTACCAGTTTGAAAGTGTAGAAAGCGGGATTAGCTTTTATGCTGTTTTGAAAAATGCAAAAGAATGAGCTCACCCTGAAAATGGACGCTGTTGGTGACGTGTCATTCAGCAAGAGGAACAAGATCAAAAGACGGCAGCGAAAATGAGTGAACCCATTGGCTTCAAATAACAAGCATTAATACTTACTTCCTTTGTCACTGTGAGTCTTTATCAACCATTAGCCATTCCTTCCTAAGCAAATCCCCGGTCCACCGGGGATTTTGATTTTTCAAACATAAGTGCAGAAAAATCGTCGTTCAATCCGATAATTCATTAATAAATTTGCCAGTAGACTTCCTGTATGATACAACGCTTCCAGAGTCTTTGGTTATTACTCGCTGCTATTTTTGCGTTCTTTACTTTTAAATTACCATTCTACAGCGGAAGTAAGGTCATCAAGGGCATCCGGCAGCTCTGATGTGAGACTGGATGCTGTTTCCCAGATATTGATACTGGTATTGACCGGAATTGTGATCTTACTTTGCTTCATAGCTATCTTTTTATATAAAAACAGGAAACGGCAATTAACCCTTACAGTAATAAATTGTATTCTTTCTATTATACTGATCGTACTGTATTTTTTCGGAAATACAAAAAATTTGAAACCGGCATCATATCCCTATCCTGCCTTTTTACCCTCGCCATCCCCATCTTCCTTTTTCTTGCGGCAAGGGGTATTTGGAGGGACGAAAAACTCGTTAAAAGTCTTGACAGGTTAAGATAATCTTGTTATACCAGGTTCGAGTTAGTCTGTCCGACAACGCGTTATGGATTCTTTGTCTTTTAGAAATAATTTTTCTGAATGTTTGCATAATCAAAAACCCGCTATTACATTTGTGCGCTCCTCTTATCTGCTGAAAGCCCCAGTTTCGAAGAACCATAGTTTATGCTGTTCCTTTACCAGAGTTTGTTCCTGGCAGGAATAAAGATTACCTGTTTAAAATTGAAAAATGGACGGTCGACAAATAAAAAACGCAAGCTGAAAATTTGCCGTATCGCAGTTGCGCATCTTTTTCATAGGGTACGGATTATTAAAACGGGCCGTCTTTTTCTAAGATGGCCCTAATTTTCATCAAAGAAATTTTCCAGTCAGCTTTCCTTAACCTTTTTTATTCCTTCAGGCTTTCCAGCATAAATAACTTCACCACCGCTATCACCACGCCTCGGGACCAAGATCGATGACCCAGTCGGCACTACGTATCACCTCTATATTATGCTCAATAACTATAATTGGAATGTCCCTGTTCTATCAATGCGTTGAACGAAGTTGAGTAATTTCTTTATGTCGTGAAAATGTAAGCCCGTTGTTGGCTCATCAAAAATGAAGAGTATTTTCCCGTTGCTTTTGCTCTTGCCAAGAAAGGAAGCAAGTTTTACTCTTTGTGCTTCACCACCAGAAAGCGTGTCAGATGACTGTCCGAGCTTGATGTATCCAAGCCCGACATTACTTAGTGGCTGTATGGCTTTTATCAGGCTTTTTCTTCATGAAAAAATCAATGGCCTCATCCACGCTCATTTCCAAAACATCAAAAATGCTTTTGTCTTTATAACGTCACTTCAAGAATCTCTTCTTTAAATCTTTTTACCGCCGCATACTTCACAAGTCAGATGCACATCGGCTAGAAACTGCATTTCCACAACCTGCTCGCCTTCGCCCTTACATGTATCACATCGGCCTCCATCGACATTAAATGAAAAATGCTTCGGCAGAAATCCTCTCATCTTACTCAATGGCTGTTTTGAGAACAAGTCCCGGATCTCATCATAAGCTTTAATATATGTTACAGGATTACTTCGTGATGACTTTGCCAATCGGATTTTGATCCACCATTTCAATCTGTGACAATATTCCCGATATCACCGCTAATAGCTTTGTGCAAGCCCACTTTATCAGCAAATTCACCTTTCATTTTTTGCAATGCCGGGTAAAGAATTTGTTTTACGAGTGTGGTTTTACCACTTCCACTCACGCCACTGATCACACATAAAACATTCAGTGGAAATTCAACGTTGATATTTTTTAGGTTATGCTGGCGGGCACCTTCTACTTTAATACTGGAATTCCATTTACGGACATTTTTCGGCGGTTCAATTTTCAAATCCCCGCTTAAATATTTTCCGGTAAGACTTTTCGGATTTGAGATAATTTCATCGAAATCTCCTTCAGCAACTACTTCGCCCCCAAGATGCTGAAGCCAGCGGACCCATATCAATAATATGATCAGCTTCCCGCATCATCATTTCATCATGCTCTACTACTACAACAGTATTGCCAAGATCACGAAGTTCCTTCAATACACGGATCAGATTTTGTGTATCTCTCTGAATGTAAACCAATAGAAGGTTCATCCAAAATATATAAGTGAACTGGTAAGATTACTTCGAGACTTCTGGTAAGTTGTATACTCTGGCTTTCGCCCCCGCTCAATGAATTCGCCAAACGATTCAGCGTTAAATAACCAAGCCCAACGCTTAATAATGTATTTATTCTTGAGTCGATCTCAATTAAAATTCTTTTGGCAACCTGTTTATCAAAATCAGATAATTTCTTTCCAAGTTCATCAAACCATTGTTTCAAATATTTAACAGGCATCTCGCTCAACTCACCAATATGTTTGCCATCAATTTTTACATATAACGCTTCATTACGCAGGCGATAGCCTTTGCAATCGGACATTGTGTTCTTCCACGATATCGACTCAACAATACGCGGTATTGAACCTTATAAAGATTTTGTTCAACTTCTTTAAAAAAGTCATTAATGCCATAAACATTGCCTGCTCCCTCCCATAAAGTTTTGTATTGTTCGTCCGTAAGATCGGCGATCGGTTTATGAACCGGGAAATTTATCTTTCTTTGCGCCTTTACAAATTGATCTCTCCACCAGCCAAGCTTCTCTCCTTTCCAGGGCGCAACAGCCCCTTCATATACACTTCAATCGTTTGTCCGGAATGACAAGGTCACTGTCAATACCCAGCACCTGCGAAGAAGCCTTCACAAGTTGGACAAGCGCCAAAAGGATTGTTGAAATTGAAAAGATTGGGAACCGGTTCTTCAAATGTCATCCCGTCCAGTTCGAACCTGTTATTAAAATGAATCAGTTTGTCGCTGTTTATTTCTACATACACATCTCCCTCTCCTTCATAGAACGCTGTCCCAATTAGAATCTGCCAGGCGATGTTTATCATCTTCATCAAAATCTTTTACGACAATGCGGTCTATTAAAATGTAGATCGTGAGTCGATGATCGTCAATCGCTCAATTTTTGCTTAAGTTCTTTATCGGTAATCCCAGAAGCTCTTCAATCCGTAAGAGTTTCACCTGACTTCATGAGTGAGGTCTGCCAATTGCACGGAATGTACAATCTCGAAAAACCTTTTGCACTAAAATGTTCAACTCTTCCTTTGCATCGCGGTTTTTGTGTTGCTTGAAAGGATGTTAGAATAAAGACCTTGTCGCCATTTTTTAATGCGGTAATTGCTTTTACCACATCGGTCACATCATCCTTTTTGACTTCACGACCAGAAACCGGAGAAATGGTCTTTCCAATCCTTGCATACAATAGCCGCAGGTAATCATAAATTTCAGTCATGCTTCCCACCGTACTGCGCGGCGTTCTCGCAATTACTCTTTGTTCGATCGCAATATGCAGGGGCAAAGACCTTTAATATAATCTACATCAGGTTTATTCATCCTGTTCAAGAACTGGCGCGCATAAGCACTCAGGCTCTCAGCATATCGCCGCTGGCCCTCGGCATACAAAGTGTCAATTGTCAGACGACGATTTCCCGGAACCTGAAACACCGGTGACCACCACTAATTTGCCGCGTGGAATTTCTACAGTTACATTTTTCAGAATTATGAACTCTTGGCACCTTTAATAAGGATGTTTCCTGCGGAATTTACGATTGCTCTTTCCAGGGTGTTTTTTCTCTTTTATTAGTTTATCCATTTTTGAGTCTGCAAATGTAAACCCTTATAGAATCAAAATCTTAAAGCGTATGTTAACAGTTTTTTTGGCTAGAAAATATTATTGTTCCATCGATAAAATATTTGGTATTTTAAAAAATAATTCTATTTTTAGCTCACAATATCCAAATATGAGTAACTCAAAAATCAAATCTCGCCTATCGTATACTTTCTACTCAGACTTTAGTCCCAAAAATTTTCCTGTTAACTGTTTATAGAGTAAACCAATATCCAAAAACCTAAAAACCTGTAGGAGTTTTATGAAAGCTTTTAATGAAAAACTGACCACGAGCTTATCAACCTTTTTGTTGATGGAAATCTCGAAGCTCTTGAAGATCCTTGTGCTGCGTCATAAGGATAAGCTTTACACTTCCATTTTATTCCTGGTAAAAGACAAATATCTTGCTGAAGATATTTTCCAGGATGTCTTCATTCGCATTATTGACACAATGCGCAGCGGCCGCTACACAGAAGAAGGCAAATTTTACCCTGGGCCATGAAGAATTGCTCACAATCTTTGCGTTGATTATTTTCGCAAAGTAAAACGTAACTCCCACTATTAAAAATGGCGACGACAAAGACATCTTTGAGGTGCTGAGCTTTGCCGATGATAGCGCCGAAACCAAAATGATGAAACGCCAAAGCCATGACCGTGTTCGTGCCATGCTTGACCAGCTGCCGGAAGATCAGCGCGAAGTGATCATCCTCCGTCACTATGCAGATATGAGTTTTAAAGAAATTGCATCCATGACCAACTGCAGTATCAATACAGCACTGGGACGTATGCGTTATGGACTCATTAACCTTCGCAAGATGATGATGCAAAAACAAATTGCTTTATAAAGCTCTTGTCATTCTGTATTTCCAACCTGCAATTGGAAATATTCTTAAGGAATTCTTCCCCGTTCGCCCTGAGGTAGGCTAATACAGAATGACGACTAATTGAAAACCCGAATACTTAGTGCAAACTGAGTTTCGGGTTTTTATTTTTATACTGCATTTGTGCCCCGGCACTGGTAAATCAGTAACCCTCTTTCCGCTATCTTTGTCGACACTGCAAACATCAGATTACTCAAGGAACATGAAAATTTCTTACAAATGGCTGAGTGAATACCTGCCTGCCGGACAAGCAGGGTTTACCGATCACTCTTGAGCCTGAGCGGTTGAACCGGATCCTTACATCCATTGGGCTGGAGGTGGAGGATTTTTATATATACGAGGAGGTAAAAGGCGGATTAAAAGGATTAGTAATTGGCGAAGTACTAACCGTTGAAAAACATCCCAACGCCGATAAGCTCACGTTAACAACAGTCGATATCAATGCCACGACTCCTCTCCAAATTGTATGCGGTGCACCTAACGTAGCTGTAGGGCAAAAAGTAATTGTAGCAAAAGTGGGCACCACCATTTATCCTGTAAATAGTGATCCCGGTAACCATGAAACTGGCAAAGATCCGTGGTGTGGAAAGCCAGGGGATGATCTGTGCCGAAGATGAGATCGGGCTGGGTAAGTCACATGCAGGTATTATAGTATTGAATGGCAATGCAAAAATTGGAATGCCCGCAACTGAATATTTTCATTTATATGAGGACCGGATTTACGAGATCGGCTTAACTCCGAATCGAATGGATGCAATGAGCCATTGGGGTGTAGCCAGGGATGTCTGTGCGTATCTTAGTCATCATGATAAAAAGCTTTCAAGCCCAGGTTTCCTAATAACAATAATTTTAAAATTGACAACAACTCATTTCCGGTCACTGTAACTATTGAAAACACAAAAAGCCTGCCAGCGCTATTCAGGAATAACTATTACAAACATCAAAATTGGAGATTCGCCACTATGGATGCAGCAGCGGCTAAAGGCGATTGGCGTAAGGCCCATTAATAATATAGTTGATATTACAAATTATATTCAGCATGAAACCGGACAGCCATTACATGCGTTTGATGCGGACGAACTCAAGGGGCATAAGATCGTTGTAAAATTTACCTGAAGGCACCGAGTTCATTACCCTTGATGAAAAGAAAAGAAAGCTAAGTGCTGATGACCTGATGATCTGTGATGCAAAAGAAGGGGTATGTATTGCAGGCGTATTTGGAGGACTTCATAGCGGCGTAACAGATAAAACAAAAAATATTTTTTAGAAAGTGCGTGGTTCAACCCTATTGACATCCGCAAAACATCTTTTCACCATGGTCTCCGAACAGATGCGGCGAGCCGGTTCGAAAAAGGAATTGATATCAGTAACACAGTAAACGTATTGAAACGTGCCGCAATGATGATCAAAGAGATCTGTGGAGGCGAAATTGCGTCTGACGTTGTGGATGTGTATCCTGAACCAAAAGAAAAGTTGAGAAATAAGCGCTGAAGTATCACTACCTTAAAAACTCGCGGGAAAGAATTATCACCCCGATACAGTGGAAGGGTATTCTTAGCAGCTTAGGCTTCGAGATAGTGAAAGAAGGCCTTGACGAAATATCTGTGGCAGCACCATTTCATAAACCTGATATTTCGTTACCTGCAGATGTGGTGGAAGAAATCATTCGTATCGACGGATTGGATAACATCGAGATCCCCCTCTTCCATTACAATGACTCCTTCGGTTGAGGAAAATTATGCTGCAGGTATTTTTCGCGAAAAAGTTCCGGCTATCTTACAGGACTTGGGTTTAACTGAGATCATGACCAATTCCATTACTAATGAAGCCTATTTTGTGACGAAATAGAACTTACAGGTTCCGTAAAAATGCTGAACAGCCTGAGTGCTGAATTAAATATCATGAGGCTCTTCCATGCTGGAAACGGGATTGGAGTCAATCGCCCACAACCTGAACAGGAAAAACAATGATCTGGAAATTCTTTGATTTCGGGAAAACTTATATAAACATCGGGACCCGGCAAATTTCATGAAACGGAACATCTCTGTCTTTATATTACCGGTAATGTGGATGAACAGACTGGCGTAATGAGACTATCAAATCTCAGATCTTTATTTTTTAAAAGGTGTTGTCGACATCTCCTGTTAAAAATTGCTCTTGGTTTGCTAGCAGAAAATTTTGAGAATTTTCACCAATAAAAAAGTTACACTCAGCATTGGAAATAAGAGTCAATGGTCCAGTAGTATCGCAGTTTGGTGAAGTGGATCAAGCCGTGCTAAACGGATTTGATATCCGGCAACCTGTTTTCTGCGGACATTGACTGAATACAACCCCGGCAAAGGCAAAGTATGCAGCGATCAAAGTTGAAGACATCCCGAAATTCCGGCGGTACATCGTGACCTCGCGATCGTTGTTCCTTCTGAATTAAAATACGAAGAAGCAAAAGGTGTCAGTCGAGAAATTCAAAAATAAAACCAACTGCAGGATATGCGTTTGTTTGATGTTTTTGAAAGTGAGAAACTGGGCAGTGGGAAAAAGATCAATGGCTATTAGTTTTACATTTTTAGATAAAGAAAAACTTTGACGGATAAAGAGATCGATGGAATGATGAATAAGATCATAATGGCACTGGAAAAAGACCTGAACGCAGAAATAAGAAAATAATGTGCAAATAAAACCTGTTGAGCATGTCAGAAGTAGATGTTCACATAAAACGAATCCAGGAAAAACTTCAGCAGTTAATAAAACAAACATTATGAACTGCAAAAAGAAAATAGCCAACTGAAAAAGAATTGGAACGATCAGCTAAACAATCTTCAACCCATCAGCAAACAATCGAAACCCTTAAGACAGCAGGTGGAGGTGGTTAAAGATCAGTTCAGGAAATTGGGATGAACAAGATAAAAAAGTATTTGAAAAAGAATCAACCATTATATAAAAGAGATAGACAAGTGTACGGCCCTGTTTAGTGAGTAGGATCAAACTCTTGACCAGCTGCATTTTCATTTCATCATTTCCCTGTGTAAGCTCCAGCGGTATAAACACCATAGGGCAGGTTATTTAATCCCCTCCATATAAGTTCATTATTTTTTACCGGCATTGGAGAGTCTAAAGTGCTGCATACACATCCCTTATCATCCCTTAAAAATTGCTTTTGAATGGAGGCTTCTCCCGAGCCATTAACTCAAATTTTGAGCGAGTCGATAAAGACCAAGCTGGCTTAACTTTGGCAAACATGGATATAGTTTTAGTTGACGCTTATTCATGGATAAGAATGGGGTGGAAATGATCTTCAAAAGTTTAGCTTGAGCTTGCAAAGGACTAGAAATTAGACAAACAAATTGTAAAATGCAAGTTATGAATGAATTAATTCCCGTAACTATCCTGATCGCTGATCGAACTTGGCCGGCTTCGCAGATCCTTCCGAAGGATGAAGAGATGTTACGAGAAAAACGGTAAAAACCATAAACGAAAAGGTCATCGAATAGTGGGCGATCCAATTTGCCGGTAAGGATACATGCAGGATTATGTCTCCATGGTACTGATCTGGTCTCTGCTACCGAGCAGAATAATACAACCATACTTTTCACAGCAAATGGAAAAAGGATAAACATAACCGACCAATTGGATCTGGATAGAGCGAATGCTTGGAAAATCAACTGAAAAAAGTGGAATAGCGACTCTTTCAGGGATGCTGGAAGATATCCTTCCTGCCATTTCTTTCAATACATCACGCTTGTATCTTCTTTCGCCATAGAGATACCTCATTTACTGAAAAAGTGAATAAGACCTGGTTCAATATGCGAAAGGAGTTAAGGAAAATATCATCGGCTTTGGAACAAACATTAAAAACTGATTCATGGACCCAAACATCATATACATTATTATTGGCGTATCCGCAAAAACTGATCATTGGCATCGTGGCGGGCAAATTCATTTTTGCAAAAGACACCCGCAAACAAATCGAAGAAGCCGAAATCCAATCACAATCAATAGTAAGAGAGGCTGGAATCAGAGCTGAAACCATCCTGCAAGGAGAAAGAGTTGGAGGCAAAGGGAGAAGTTTGTGCAAATGCAGGCAGAGCACGATAGGCAAGCACTTGACAGAAACAGAAAGATGAAAGTGAAAGCGAGAACCGCATCCGGCAAAAGCGGAACATCAGTGCACTCAATCAAAAGTGGAAACAATCTCGACAAGCAAATAAAGGAAAATGAAGCCATCAAGGAAAACTCCAGAACCGGCAGATAGAACTGCCAGTAGAATATCAAACGTAAGCCGGAGCTCGAAAAGCACCAGGAAGAGCATATTCGCCGCCGGCTGGAAAAATCGCCGGCCTTAAACCGCCGAGGAGAAGCCAAAACTCAATTGGCGGAAAGCCTGAAACAAGAAGCTCAAACCCAGGCGCTGGTCTGCAGCAGGATATAATTGATGATGCCAAGCAAAAAGCCAATAAAGAAGCCCGCAAGATCATTATCCAAACCATTCAGCGCACAGCAGCAGAGTAGGTTATTGAAAATGCATAACTGCTAACCCGAAAGTGATGATTTAAAGGACAGATCATTGGCCGGGAAGGTCGAAACATTTCGCGCCATCGAGGCCGCAACAGGCGCTGACTCTACAGTGGATGACACACCAGAAGCGATCATTCCCTCCTCATTTGATCCATTGCGTCGCGAAATTGCCCGCTTTAAGTCTGCAGAGGCTTGTTGTGGATGATCATTCATGTAATCCGCAAGCGATCGAGGAAATAGCTTGAAAAACCTGCAAAGAAGAAGAGCAATCGTTAGAGGTGGATCGGGCGAGCGTGCACAGGCGTTTATAGAAATGTGGGGAATTGGCGAGCACGTGACCTTGGTTAGAATAGTTGGTAAGCAGATGCGCCCGCCTCCTTACGGACAAAATCTTAATGCATAGCTGGGCGGGAAAATCTCGCGGGTACGGTGGGCTGAAAGCTGGGCCTGCAACCCGAAACTGGCAACGAGCGCTGGTTATTGATGATATCGAAAGTTCCGGATGAAGAAACGGAGCTGAGTCACGCTCATTGGGAGCTAAACTGGCGTGGAAAAAGATGGTGAGAATCCTGCCGTCGTAAACGCAATTGAAGCCACTTTCATGATGGAATGGAAATGCAATATGTAATCTCCCGCTATCTGTACGTGATGCCATCAGTGGCGCAAGACCGCGCCTCTGGGATAGATCATGCAACATCTCCAGCGAATAAGGCGGGACCTGGAAATCTGGCTCTCGCCTACCGAGGGAGTTGAAAAGGCTTACGCTATCCAGGCCGGCCGCGAACCAAGGGTTATTGTTGAAGCTGAAAAGTAACAGATGCGGATTCGGATCGTTTGTCGTTTGAAATAGCGCAAAAAAATTCAAAACGAAATGACGTTTCCCGGCCAGATCAAAGTAACTGAAAGGATAAGTGGAAAAAGGGCCGTAAATGTAGCCAGGTGATTTTAGATAAAGATCTCGCCCGGAGTTAAACGATATATCCGGATCTCATTAAAAATCTAAATCTGTAATTCAAAATCTAAATTTTGTGATCCAGGTATATTTTGCGTGACCCGTAAAATAATAAGATTATGAACGCCATAGCATATGTTCACGAGCAACTATCCGGTAAAAGATATCCCTGATGAAGCCGGGCGATAATATTACAGTGAACTGAGGATCATTGAAGGAAATAAAGAGAGAATCTCAATCTTATGTGTGATCGTTATTAAACTAGAACAGGAAGCTACGGCCACTTTACGGTTCGTAAAATAAGTGACGGGGTCGAAGAGTGAGATCATATTTCCTTTTTCTCTCCCAATATTGAGTCAATAGTTTTGAATAAAACAGGGCTGTGTGTGTCACCTAAGCTCTACTATCAGTGTGACTGGTAGTGGTGAGGTGTGAGAATTAAGGAAAACGCGCATGAGTATTGAAGAAGCAGCAACTACTGAATAATATTTGAGATCTTCAGGTCCTCGAAATATATTTTTGGGCTGTAATTTGGTTATAACCGATTATTAATTGGTCTGCATAAGTTAGTATCTGATGTCTTATCAATTTATAAAATTATGATCCAAGCTTATTTATTAGGTGCTGGAAACAGCAGTGAAACGGGTATCATGCATTTTGTGGATATATTGCTGTTTGAGTCGCAAAATACCCGAACTGATGAGGTTTGGGACGTGGTGTTCATTGTGAATTCAATGACGCAAAAATAATGTTCGTAAAGCAACGCTGAAGACAACGTCAATAACGTAAATATGTGAATTAGAAAAACAAAGACCTTCCCGATCCACTCAACACCATAGCTTATTTAGTCATCATCAATAAAGGCAAGAGGTTTTTTTTGTTTGAGTTTTCTTCATTAAGAATGATATCATGCCCAACTAAAACGAGATGTGCCAGCTAAAGCAGGCGGTCGAACATTTTCTCCAGTAATAAATAAATACTTAAAGCATTTAAACGCTTTTATTGAAGTTTACGCTGGAAGAGGTTTGCAAAAGCTGCGGACCTGACGTGACAAAAGAAACTCAGGTAAGCCGTAGATGCGTTCATTGCATGGAGTGGTTATTGGCTCAGAAAGATTATTATCGCGCGCGAGAGAAGATCATCACGCCCTACTGCTTCTTCAAAGATCCTCGACGGGTTTGATTCAGTCTATTCCGCAACTGCAACTGAGAGATTGTTGAGAGGAGGAGGCGATTATCATTGGCCGTTGCAATTGTGATGAGTTTGCAATGGGTTGCCCACTAACAATGAAAACTCTGCGTACGGAAAAGCACTGAACGCAAAAGACAATCCAAGGGTTCGGGTGGTTCATCAGGCAGGTTCCGGCAGGTGGCTGTACAAACTGGCTTGGTTTGCATGATCTCACTGGTGTAGCGATACAGGAGGGTTCTGTTCGCCAGCCGGCAGACTTTTTGTGGCATTGTTGGATTAAAGCCCACTTATGGAAGAATATCACGGTATGAAAGTGGCTGATTGCGTATGCGCCTCCTCCTTTGACCATAGATAGGAATTTTTTGGAAAACAATCAGTATTCACGATGTTGCCAAGTATCCCATTTAAAGCAACCGCATGGTCATGATTTGATTATCATGATGCCACGGTTTCACGAGAAAAGGTCGAGGACTATTCATCAGGCGCTATCGAATAGATGAGAAATAAGAAATATCGTTTCGCCTACTTTAATGAGGTCCTCGACCATGCAAGCCTTGATAAGGAGATATCAGAGCTTCATAATAAAAGGAGCCAATAGACGAATTAGAAAACCGATGGTCACGCTGTCGAGGGCCAGTCCGGTTCCGAATGCCTCGCGATTACATTGTAAACCCGCTTATTATGTTTTGACAACCGCTGAAGCCTCATCGATGACCTCTCCCGCTATGACGGGAGTCAGGTATGGATACCTCGAAGTAAGAAGACCGTTCCTGATCTCCCGGAATTCTACAAAGCTTGCCCGTTCGGAAGGGTTTGGAAAGAGAGTCAAACGCCGTATTATGCTGGGAACTTTTGTTTTAAGTACTGGCTATTATGATGCGTATTTACTAAAGCACAGCAGGTAAGGCAGCTCCTGGTACAAAAACGAAAGGAATTTTTAGTACTTACGATTTTATTTTGATGCCTGACTCGCCCGCTCCTGCATTTAAAATAGGCGAAAAGATGGATGACCCTGATCAGCTGATGTATCTTGCCGATATTTTTACGGTGATGGCTGATCCTGTGTCAGGATGTCCTGCCATTTCTCTTCCCTCTCATAAACACAGTATTGGCGATGCCTTTGGCTTGCAGGTGATGTCCAAAAATTTTGATGAATTATCTTTGCTGCAAGTATCTCAATATTTAATGAAGGCCAATAGAAAGGGTTAAAGTAACTGCCTCGGAACCTAGGTAAAGCAAAAGTGCAAAGCAAGGAAATTGAATTTGCTAAAAACCTTGATGAGGATCAAAAAACACCACTGTTATTTTCTCTTCTTTGTTCATTTACCTTTTTTAAGGGCCGCTGATCAGCAACAAGTCTCCAGCGCCGATGTTAATTTCTTCTGGATACGAGCGATCGTCAATGATTCGCTCCAGGGTAATATGGTCTGCAACTGATCCGAGAAAAGCCTTCAAAGACCTGTTCATTACTTCTACAGAAAGACAGAAAACTATTCAGTCCGGTTAAATCCACGAGCGATCAGCTTTGTACAGGATTATATGGGTCACCATACGAAACGCCTGGGGCAAATGAAGGGTTGGGGTAAGCCTTATTTCTGACATGATGGATGGGATCCTTGTTTATCAAGGGACTTCCCGGTGAGTTAAAATACATTGGCAGTAGTAGAATCGAATTTAAAATCTTCTGCTTGATTCGTGGGCGGGCGCTGTTGGACCCTGGCAATTTATGCCCGGCACTGCGAAAAAGATGCGTGGGCTTAAAAGTGATCAATACGGGGATGAAAGAACAGACTATTACAAAAGCACTACGGCGGCCGCAAAGTACCTGAAAGAACTCTTTTCAATTTATGGCGATTGGCTATTGGCAATCGCGGCTTATAATGGAGGAGTTGGCAACGTAAATTCTGCTATCCGGAAGAGTCACAGTCGCAATTTCTGGGACCTTCAATATTATTTACCGACAGAGAGTCGCAATCATGTAAAAATTTATTGCCACACATTATATCATGGAGGGTAATGGTGGAATTACAACAGTAACGAAGGACGAAGCTGACAATGCTATGCTCTCCTCTGCTCCAGGAAAAACAGTTTGAGCCAGGAAGAACTTATAAATTCAAAAATGCAGAGCATTAGCGGCAAATACAATTCAGTGATCATTTCAAAAATATACTGATGGATATTGCAAGCTTTAATCGCTATAATCCTGGTTTCGATAACCAGATCGCAGTCAGGGAAGTTTTGATCTTCGCCTTCCTGATGATAAAATGGATGTCTTCAATGCAAAAAAATTCCAGATACTTGAAGAATCAATGAAACTATTGCTGGCACTCTATAAATGGCAACGGTAAGTAACTCAATTGAGCGATCGTTCTTACCGACGCTTTCATAAATTGTAATTACAAAAAGTGCTGAACTAATGAATTGGTTCAGCACTTCTTTGCTTGTGTAAAATTTGTAAACGAAAAAATGCAGTTGGTATCGGTTGCACTGGTTTGACTTTTAATTATATAAACAAATTTAAAAAATCATCCTCTTCGTCATCTATAGCTGCTTTCATTAAAAAGATCCATGTCTTTAAACTCATCATCCACCTTGAAATTCATCCCCTCCTCCTCGACACCTTTTTTCCCGGACTTTTTGTAGCTTTTGATTTTGGAACACTCGAACTCCTCAAAATCAGGATCCCAGTTCTCTTCTTCCTCTACCTTATCCTCAGTCATCTACTTCTTCATCTACATCATCATCATCGTCGTCATCATCTGCCGCTTTCTTTTTGAAGAAGATGCGGCCTTGCTTTTTGTAGCCCCGGTCTCTGTCTCATCATCTTCATCAAAATCGTCATCATCTTCTTCCATTTGTTTTTTTGATTTAGAAGAAGTTTTTTTAATTTGACCGTCGTCAGGTTCAATTTTAGCTTTACTGGGGGATTTTTTTGTCCTTACCAGATTTACTCGCCATAGTAGAAAAGGATTAATAAATGTAAAATTTCAGCGAAGTTTTTAAACCGCCAAATTTTTAAAAATTATTTTTTATGAATTTTACTTATCAAATAAAGCAATTATCTGTTCCCTTCCGGGTCCGTTGGAAATATATTGAATTCTTACACCAAGTGTCTTTATTAATAAAGTCCACAGTATCTCCTTCATCGCTTGAGGCAATTCTCCAGGCGATTTCGCTGCACTGGTGGAAATGTTCCAGCCCGTAAACTGTTTGTATACTGGCTCAATATTGAGCCCTTGTCATTTGAAAAGGGATCTCTGAACTTTCCTTACCGTCTATTTTATAACCTGTACAAACGGACAGTTGTTTAAATGCATCCAAAACGTCGGCTTTGGTCATTACAAGTTTTGTCACACCATTGATCATACATGCATAGCGAAGAGCTACAAGATCAATCCAGCCACAGCGCCTTGGCCGACCTGTGGTAGCGCCAAATTCGTTTCCTGTTTGTCGCAATTGTTCACCGGTTTCATCATTTAATTCCGTTGGAAATGGCCCTCCTCCTACCCTGGTACAATACGCCTTTGTGACACCGATCACTTCCCGGATCTTCTGGGGGCAACTCCCAGTCCACTGCAAACTCCGGCAGTTATCGTGTTTGATGAGGTAACAAAGGGAAAAGTTCCAAAGTCAATATCAAGCATACTCCCCTGGGCACCCTCCGCCAAAACTCTTTTTGCTGCTGCAGTTTATTGTTGATAAAATACTCTCCGTTTACAATATTCAACTGCTTCAAAAACTCCAAAGCCTCGAAAAATTCTTGTTCCCAATCAGAAATATCATCGTTGAATGAATAATTGTCCAGTAGTTTCTGATGCTTAAGCCTTAGTTTAATATACGAGGTAGTAAAATTTTTTATCGAGAAGATCGCCCACTCTTAAACCGTTTCTGCCTGTTTTATCCATATAGGCCGGGCTGATGCCTTTTAAAGTAGATCCGATCTTATCATTCCCTTTCGAAAGTTCAGCGGCTTTATCCAATGCCCGATGCGTAGGAAGGATGAGATGAGTTCGCTCGGAAATAAACAAGTTCTTTTTAGATCGATACCAAAGGAGGCTACTGTATCGCATTCTCTTTTTAAGGTTACGGCATCCAGAACAACTCCATTACCGATGAGATTTGTTACTCCTTCATGAAAAACACCGGAAGGTATTTGGTGCAGGACAATTTTTCTGTCGTTCACATACAACGTATGGCCGGCATTAGGGCCCTCCTGGAACCTGGCGATTACGTCATAATCTTTGGCAAAAAAGTCAACGATTTTCCTCTTTCCTTCATCGCCCCATTGCAGGCCCAGAATTACATCTACCATAATAGTCATTTAAGTTATTCAAGTCAAGTAAGTCATAATCGTGTGCTGACTATTTGGCTCACTCGGCTTAGCTGACTTCAAAACGCCGGCAAAAATAATTATTGAATCTATAGCTTTTTGTGAAATATTCTTAAATGTGAATAAGATGTTCTAAGCCGGATCTTACACTGGTTCGGTGTCAAACCTGTCAACCGAATGAATACCCTGGAGAGCCTTTAACCTGTTCACAAGTTCATCCAGTTCTTCCTTTGTCATGAACATATACTTTCATATTTCCCTCAAATAAACCTTCTTTTGCTTCAATGGTAATGGCCGCAATATTGATCTTTAACTCTCCTGAAATAAGATTGGTGATCTTATTTACAACTCCCACATCATCAAGACCAATAATCCTCAAACCGGTAAGAAATGAAATTTCTTTGTTTTTGGCCCATTTCGTTTTTACTACCCTATGACCATAACTGGCCAACAGTTTGGCAGCGTTAGGACAGTTGGTGCGATGAATGGTAAGACCCTTTCCTGTAGTTACAAAACCAAATACATCATCGCCGGGAATTGGCTTACAGCAATTTGCCAGATTATAAACGATCTTATCACTGCTTTCACCAAAAATGATCAGTTCTGCATCTTTTTTGGATATGCTCGGAACGATCTCCGGTTTTAATTCGTGGATCTGTTACTGGCTTTGGTGCGATTCCAGTTTGTCGCCGTGAACAACCTTAAATTCTTTGAGATCTTTCAGGTCAATATTCTTTATAGCGATCTGGTAAAACAGATCAAGTGGCGAGCTGAGTTTGTACCAGTTCATCAGTTCATCAATATTATGCTGCGCAAAAGCAGCTCCCATTCCTTCCAATTTTTCTTTGCACATGCATACTTGCCATCTTCCGCAACTTTTCTTTTCTCTTCCTTCAGCGCATCTTTTATTCTTCCTTTTGCTTTAGCCGTTACTACAAATGTGAGCCAATCCTCGGATGGTTTTTGTTTGTTACTGGTAATGATCTCAACCTGGTCACCGCTACGCAATTTATGACTGATAGGGACTAATTTATGATTTACTTTGGCACCGATACGTTTTACACCGATCGCACTGTGAATGGCAAAAGCAAAATCCAAAGCTGTTGATCCAACCGGCAACATCTTCACATCACCCTTTGGGCGTATACACATAAATTTCCTCTGCAAGAAAACTGGTTTTGAAATCCTGGAGAAAATCTAATGCTGTCTGTTTCCTGGATGAGATGACCTCGCGTATCTGCTGAAACCATTTATCAAACCGGCTTTCATCTGCTCCTCCTTCTTTATATTTCCAATGAGCTGCCAACCCTTTTTCCGCAATTTCATTCATCCGTTTTGTTCTTATCTGCACTTCCACCCAACGACCCTCAGGACCCATCACAGTGGTATGCAGTGCTTCATAACCATTACTCTTCGGATTGCTCAACCAGTCTCTCAACCGTTCAGGCGATGGATATATATTCATCTGTGATCAATGAATAAACTTTCCAGCAATCCTCTTTTTCCTGTTCCGGCGGAGAATTCAAGAATAACCCTGATGGCAAACAGATCATACACTTCTTCAAATGCAACCCCTTTTTTTTTCATCTTGGTCCAAATGGAGTGGATACTTTTGGGACGACCATATATTTCAAAATCAAACTCGGCCTTTTCAAGTTTATCATTTAGTGGTTTAATAAATTCATTAATAATACTTTGTGCGTTCTCTTTTTGTTTCTGCAAGCTTTTGGGCGATCTCCTTATAAGTCTCAGGTTCGAGGTATTTCATCGCCAGGTCTTCCATTTCGGTTTTGATGTTATACAAACCCATGCGATGTGCCAGCGGTCGCATATACATACACCGTTTCTGATGCAATTTTCAATTGCTTTTCTCGCTTCATGCTGTCAAGCGTACGCATATTATGCAAGCGGTCGGCCAGCTTGATCAGTATTACACGGGGATCATCTGTAAGAGTATAGTAGTATCTTTTAAAATTCTCGGCCTGTTTGGAAGCATTTACATCAATAACATTTGAAATCTTTGTAAGCCCGTCCACTATTCTTGCGATCTCATTCCCAAAATCTCTTTCAATATCTTCCAGCGTTATATCAGTATCTTCTACGGTATCGTGAAGGAGGGAACAAATGGTGGAGCGAACACCAAGGCCTATTTCTTCCACACAGATCCGGGCTACTGCTAATGGATGAAGAATATAAGGCTCCCCACTTTTACGGCGCATGGTTTTATGGGCATCGGCCGCCATTTCAAAAGCGAGTCGAATGGATCTTTCGATCACCCGGTTTCAACTTTATTTTTCAGGCTCCGCAGTAAGGCACGATATTCACGCAGTATGAGCTTTTTTCCTGCTCTTCACTCAAGACTATATTTAGGTATCTGCGCAATGGTTTCCATAGTTAACAAATTTAAGCAAAAAGCGGCCTCTTTCTTTAGGCGAATTGACCTACATTGCAGCCGGCTTTAAGGTTTAAAGACATGTGGTGTGGTGAAATGGTGAGGCAATCCTTCCGGACGCCACAACACCGTCAAACTCTGCAATTAGTCGCGGGTGTGGTGAAATTGGTAGACATACCAGACTTAGGATCTGGCGCCGCAAGGCATGGGGGTTCGAGTCCCTCCACCCGCACGCCCCTAACCCCTAAAGGGGATTAGGTAGGTTTGATTCGATCAATAGTTCTTTATGGGATAGTTGATAATTGTGTTACCGAGCAATAGTAATTCTATTTAACTTTTGTTGCGTCGCACTCTTCAACCTCCTGATTTCTAATGAACGATTTTTAAACGTCACTCGAAAATCAGAGTGTATAAAAACTCTCCCGCCTCAGGCGGAGTTGGAGTATTATGGCAACAGTTACTAAAGAAAATGTGGGATTGCTCCATGACAAATTAACTCTCACACTCGGTAAAGAAGATTACCTGCCTGCTTTCGAAAAAACGTTAAAGGATTATGGAAAAAAAGCAAACATACCGGGTTTTCGTAAAGGCATGGTACCAGCAGGATTGATAAAGAAAATGTACGGCAACTCTTTATTTACCGATGAGGTACTTCGTTCCATAGATCGTGAGCTTGTAAAATATCTTGAAACGGAAAAGATCAACATTTTTGCCCAGCCTCTTCCTGATGAAATAAATCTCCGCCAGTTGGATGTCAATAGCCCTGCTGACTATCATTTTTCATTTGAGATAGGACTAAAGCCAGAATTTGAGTTACCCAGCCTTTCTTCTTTGCATACAACCCGTGTACAAGGTGCAGATAACAGATGAAATGATCAACAATGAAATTGCCCGCCTGCAAAACAGGTACGGAAACATGAAAGATGAAGAAACTGCTACCACTGAGGAAAATGTTTTGAATGTAATGTTTACCGAAACTGATGAAAACGGAAATGATGTGCCGGAAGGAATTAAAAAGACAATTCATTACTTGTCAAATATTTTACCGAGGCTATTCGCAAGGACCTGTTGGGAAAATCAAAAAATGATTTTATCTATCATTAAACTAAAAACTGCTTTTGAGGATAAGGAAAGAGAATGGATCATGGGAGATCTTGGCTTGAATAAAGATGATGAAACTGCCGCCGATAAAAATTTTAAAGTTCATATAACCAAGATCGGTTTTACTCGAAAAAAGAGAATTGAATGAAGATTTTTTTAATCAGCTTTACCCGGCGGGAGATGTAAAATCGGAAGCCGATTTTAGAAACAAGATCAGAGATGAGATACAAGCATACTTGGGACGGACAGGCAAAGAGTCAATTGCAGCACCAGGCATACCATGAACTACTTGACAATACAGTGATAAAATTTCCGTGAGAGACTTTCTGAAAAAATGGATGAAAACGCAGGGTGAAGATCCAAAAACAGATGAAGAAATTGAAAAAGAATTTCAGCGTTCATCAACCAGCTAAAATGGACACTTATTTCAGACAAAATAGTTTCAGACAATAACATCCAGGTAACACCCGATGAGATAAGAAATTTTTGCAAAAGCAGCAGCTTTTTTGGATATATGGGTATGGGTGCGTTGGATGAGGAACAGCCATGGATAAAAGACTATGTAGAAAAAATGATGAAGGATCGCGAAGTATATTGAAGATGCTTATAATCGCATTCAAAGTCAAAAAATCCTTGATTGGGTAGAAACGCAGTTACGGCCCGAGGGAAAAAGAGATCAGTTCTGAGGATTTTACAAAAATGGTTGAAACGCATCAACACCATCATCATTAAGACAATTCTTTCAAGGGGATTGATTAAAAGATCTTTCTATTGTGTCAATTCGTCTCAATTCCTGCAATCCCTGTCATCAATTTTGTGATTTTACCAATTGGACGGATATTTGATGAGTTCATACGTTTAAAATTGAACGTTTAAGAATTTCGCTATTGCTTCGAGACTCTTAAAACGTCAATCCTGAAACTTTAAATATGTTTTAATTATGGGTTTCAATTCAGAATTTGAGGAAATATGCTGTTAAACACAAGGGTATTTCCAGCAACACGTTAGCATGGTTATGCCAAACATATGGCTGCGCATTTCTCCAAATATGGTAACTGCGCTTGTCCGTTTATATGGGGTGATTATATGAAATCATGGCGGTGATGGATGTCATGTCTTACCTGGTGATGGATGTCATATCCTTGCCGTTATCCGTTCATGTGTTGAAGTTACCAAGTATTATTGCATTTGGGTTCTTCTTCAGTTCATGGTGGTTCGCTGGATGAGTAAGTCTCGTCATGTATCAAAAACTATTGAGTGTGGGAGTGTTCATTATGATTACCAAAAAAAAGTGTGATATATGCCAAAATATCTCAACATCCAGTCATGTTTCCTGGGTTGTAGTTAGCTGTGGCATCATGCAGCCCATCTGTTTTAGGGCTGGAAATTTAAAAGTTGTTCAAGTTTGCTGCACCATTTTTCCCAGTTATGGGACCACCTTTCAACTCCCAGTATTCAAGTAACAGTTAGGCTATTGCTGAAGTTATTGAGGATCTGCATTCGTGAGGAGAAAATCAGAGAGTGCAGAAAAGATTAGTTCATGTGTTATGTAATTTCCATTGCAGTTCATTCAGGTTGAACCGGAATAAGAGGTGTGGACTTTGAGATCTCCAATGAGTCTAAATGATGCAAAAAAAATAATTAAATTTAAAAAAAAGTCTATGGTCATCATTCCAGAGGATGCCTTTTGCGATTCTGGTCTAAGAAGAAGAAAAGATAGTTCTATGGGGTCTCAGTTCCCAGCCAAATTTAGTGGCCATAAGTCTTATTCTTATTATCCATAGTACCCCAAGTTATTGGTGTAAAAGATGGTTCAATAAGAAAACAATTAAATCAAGCTTATAGTCTCTTCTAAAAAAGTTACCACCTAAATATGAGGAGAAGCAGGATCAGTCATGAAGAAAAGTACTGGGAAAAGATAAGAATCAGGATCTCACAGATCATTTAAATAAATATGGAAGGATCTTTTGGCTGATCAAGTCATGCATATTCTACAGAGTGAGCAGACAGTAAGTATGAAAAAATACCACGTGCCGAAATTATTATTATTGTTGAGATCAAACTTAAGGCGAAAATTCAAATTTTCCTAAGCGGTCCAGAGCGATGTCAAATGTCGCGCCAGTTGGATAATTCATATTAAAAGTTTCATACGCCGGGATGAGCTGAAAGCTGCAGCCTCAATTTTCCACATCTGTGGAGGATGTTTGCTGGCATTCAATGGGCAGCATTTTGTTAAGTGGAGTCAAAGGAAGGCGTTTCATTATCCCCACGGTGAGGTAATGATCCACAGCCATCATTAGAGGTCATATACAAGGTGTAAGTGCCGATCTTGAGATCCAGGCCAGACAAACACAGAGGGTGAAAAGAAATCGGGCGAGGATATTGGCCCAGAATTGTGGCAAGACAATTGAGGAAAATTATGAAGGATTTTGACCGGGATTATTGGCTGGATGCAGAGAATCCGTTGAATATGGGATTGTTGACAAGGTGATCGATAATGATAGATAAAGGCCTTCCGGCAGGCTTTTTAACTGTTTCGACTAAATAAAACCGCGCTTGTCGCTCTGGTTTTCATAATTTTGCTGTCTTAGTATCCTAACCTATAGGAAACATAAGATAGCATGGCAAAAACCCTCTACATTGTTCATTTTGTGGCCGCAGCCGCATGAAGTGAAAATCACTCATCGCTGGTCGGGAAGAGGGCATATATGTTGAAAATTGCGTAGACACATGCCCACGGAGATCATTAGAGCAGGAACTAGGTGATACGTGATGAAAAAACAGCTTCTTCTTTCAAACTCACGGTAAAAAAACCAGTAGAGATAAAAAATTCCTTGACGAAGTATGTAATAGGCCAGGATGAGGGCAAAAGGTGCTCGGCAGTAGCCGTATATAATCACTATAAAGATTACAGCAAAAAACTTCAGACGCAACACAAATGATGTTGAGGTTGAAAAAAACAACATCATTATGGTTGGGTAAAGACCGGAACTGGGAAAAACCTTATTGGCGAAAGTATCGCCCGCATGCTGAACGTTCCGTTCACAATCGTGAGATGCAACCGTATTCACAGAAGCAGGTTATGTGGGTGAAGATGTGGAAGAGTATTTTGACAAGACTATTGCAGGTTTGTAATTAAGTGATATCACATGGTGCTGAGCGCTGGTATTGTTTATCGATGAAATCGATAAGATTGCACGCAAGGGAGATAATCCTTCTATTACCCGCGATGTAAGTGGTGAAGGCGTGCAACAGGGAATGTTGAAATTGCTTGAAGGAACTGATGTACTCGGTACCACCACAAGGCGGCCGCAAACATCCGGAACAGAAGCTGATAAAGATCAACACTCAAAATATTCTATTCATTTGCGGTGGAGCTTTTGATGGTATTGATAAGAATCATTGCCCGCCGCGTGCAGACGAATACGATAGGACTGCAATGTGGACAAAGGCTCTACAGGAAAACATGAGAAGAAAAACCTGTTGCGCTAGTGTTAACGCGCAGGATCTGAAATCATTTGGATTGATCCCATGAGTTGCTTGGCCGGTTACCCGTAGTGACGCATCTTGACCCATTGGACGCTTCCACTCTTCGTGCTATTCTTACATGAACCAAAGAATGCGTTGCTGAAACAATACAAAAGACTATTTGAACTGGAAGGAATACGATTATCAATACGAAGAAGAAGTATTGGACTTCATGGTGAAAAAGCAGTCGAATATATAATTGGGAGCAAGGGGCTTGCGTAGTATTTGTGAGGGTATATTAACCATGGTGCAATGTTCGAGCTGCCCTCATCAAAAGAAACTGCTTTTAGCTCTTGACCTGGACTATGCAAGACGCAAATTTGATAAGAGCAAACTCAGCCTGTTGAAAGTGGCTTAATATTCATTAAATCATTTATCAAAAACGCTGGAAATGATTTCCAGCGTTTTTATTGATCCTTCTTTAAACCCCAAACAAATTTTTATGCAGAGTTGATTGATAAAATTAAAATCAGAAGTAGGGCTTACCGAAGAGCAGGCCAAACAAGCGATGAAACGATTAAAACATTTGTCGTTGAAAAATTTCCGATGCTAGAAGGCGCAATAAGGCAGCCTGTTTGGCAGCAATTAAGAGTTAGTTCTTACCGGCCTGCAATGATGGTAGCTACCGCTTGCCGCCTGTGCAGGCGTTATTGCCCTGGCGCAACCAGCAGCATAAAAATATAAGACCAAGGATAAACAGAATATTTCTTGTTTTCATAGACAGAATTTTGATATGGCAAAATAGGTCGTTCTGTTCTTAAAAAACATTAGAGAAAATCCCTCACTTATTATTGAGTTTTCTTTAGAAATTCTACGAATAACCTTCAATGCTTTAAGGAAGAAGGTTGACCAGATATGTTTGACCGTGAGATTGTTGCCCCTTCTTTCCCTACATCGGTAACTAACGTTTGTCATCTTTCCTGGGGCCAATGGAAGATCGGTTGACAGATGCAATGGTAATAGTAAAGCGCGTAAGGATCTTAGATAAAAAGTCCCGACAAGATCAGGACGGAGTTTTAATGGCGGGTACTTTTCGCTTTATCTGGGTTTTTCACCATTCAGGGACAGGGTAAAAAGTTAACTACAACCCAGGCTGTTACCACAATTCAAACATTTGTAGCAGGTGCCACTGCGTACTGTAATGTGTCCGCAGACATTGCAAGCCGGCGCATCACTTTGCATTGATTTAGCAGCTGCATTCATTGCATCAAGCCCTGTTTCTGCCTTGGCCGAAGTGGCTTGCTTTGTTTTTACCGGATGTACACCATTGGACGATGTACTAACAACCCGCACGCTTGATAATTCGAGGCGCATTGGCATACTCCAAACCGGAAGGCACATCATCCCAATCATCGGTGCCCGTATTCAATACTTCAGGTTTATCTAATACATGTACAAGATCAGTGCGGCCGAGATATTCATAACCCAATGCACGGAAAATAAAGTCAACAATCGAAGTTGTTGATTTGATATTCGGATGTTCCACAAAACCTGCAGGATCAAAACGGGTGAAAGCAAATTTGTCAACAAATTCTTCCAAGGGCACCCCATATTGCAAACCGATAGAAATAGCAATGGCAAAGCAGTTTGACATGCTGCGCATAGTAGCTCCTTCTTTTGCCATATCAATGAAGATTTCACCCAATGTGCCATCGCTATATTCACCGGTCCGTAAGAAGATGGCTTGTCCGTTGATCTTTGCTTTTGTGTAAAGCCTCGTCGCTTTGCAGGCAACGAACGGCGTTCAACGATACTTGCCAGTTTGCGTTTCAGTTTTGTATCCGGTGAAGATTGGACTCTTTTCTGCACTTCTTCAAGCAATTCCTCAACGGTTAATTTTCCGAGATCAACAATGTTGGATTCTGTTTGCTGGTTGCCGATTGCTGGTTGCTGGTTGCTCTGCTCACCTGAATTCTGATTCTGTCTTCTGAGCTTCTACTTCTTTCTTATCAGCTTTTATTACTGAGCAGGTTGTGACAATTTAGATCCATCACGATACAAAGCACAGGCTTTTAATCCCAAGTTCCCAGCTCAGCATATAGGCATCAGCAATCTCTTCTACAGAAGCCTCATTGGGCAGGTTAATTGTTTTCGGAAATAGCGCCACTGATAAAGGTTGTGTGGCTGCCCATCATGCGGATATGACCATGAGCATGAATATAACGCTGGCCTTTCTTTCCGCATTTGTTGGCACAGTCAAAAACGGGCAAATGTTCTTCTTTCAAGTAAGGAGCTCCTTCCAGCATCATGGTGCCGCATACATAATCATTGGCGGCTTCAATTTCTTCTTCACTAAATCCAAGAGCTTCGAGCAGGCTCCATTCAAAGTCATTGTATTGTTCAGGTGTAAATCCTAAATCGCTGCAGGCATTCTTCACCCAAAGTATATTTATTGAATACAAATGCAATTTCAAAAGCAGAGGATAACAGCGTTATCTAATCTTTTTATTTCATCAGCGATAAATCCTTTTTCGCTTAATGATTGATGATTAATATAAGGAGCACCGGCAAATG